>Ga0307511_10002411_pt1 | contig 19534 bp, 20 predicted proteins | sample 13_EM_MG_FD_200266 | JGI IMG/M metagenome (GOLD analysis project Ga0307511, IMG submission 200266) | Populus trichocarpa ectomycorrhiza microbial communities from riparian zone in the Pacific Northwest, United States - 13_EM | ecosystem: Host-associated > Plants > Roots > Unclassified | place... | reverse complement strand
CACACGAAACTTGAACTGTAGCTCCAGCTACACGTTCTTAGGTAGTTCCTGTATCCCTGGACTCAGCACGCCATATTTCTATTGTCGGGCTGTACTTCAGATAGAAGTATTACTGCCTCCGAGTAATATTTTCTAGTAACGTGCAACACTTATTATTAAGTATTCCTTAGACATGTATAACATATCCTTGGGTCGTTCTGTATAGTATAAGTACCCTTAGGTGGGCCGGTAGTCACCCCGTGACAGTTACATGATTAGGGAGTCAAATTATACTAGATGGCATAAGACTGTTAAATGCTTGACTGAATTAGAGTTGTCCATAATATCATAGTATCCATTTGTAAGGTGTAGCTTAGATTTAAATTTCTTGTTGGATAGCCAATCAATAATTTGATTTTTAATCAGCATGAGTATTCTGGCTTTATACGTTTTGAGGTTTCTTGGTATGCCATTAATGAAAAACCTTGCTTTATTACCATCCGTCTTTAGTTGTGTAAACATTAATATTATTATGAGTCATTCATATGGTATGCTTCTTCCTATTTCTAAATCATTGTTTATTATTTCTGTAATTTGATTCTAGAGCCTATCATAGTTAGGGATATAATTAGGGTGCCACTCTGCCCCTTCTATTACCTCTATTTTGGGTTGCATGCTTTTCATTGGTTCCATTAATAGTGGTAGTTCTGTTGGGGTCTCTATTGGAAATAGGTGTAGGAACCCTAAGTACGTTTCAAATCCTTATTGTATAGTTAGGTGATTGTAGATCAGGTCTCTACCTTTACACATAATATGGTCTGGTCCAGGTTCATTATGTGACTCAGACCATGTTTCCTATAATTATGCATTAATTTCCTCCCCTTCTTTCTATATAGTGTATAGGATACCTTGCCCTAATATTCTTCTTCTTTGTGCTTCCATACTTTCCATAAGTTCTTCAAACTTATAGGCTAGCCATGTATGTATCTCAAATTGTAGTTTTCTGATCATATTGTTATCTGCCATCCTTGTTTCTAGGTTAGCTATTTAATCATTTAAAGTTCCGCAGAGGGATCTACTTTCCTCTTCTGATTGTGTTAGGTATTTATCTATATCAGTGATTGAGTTCTTATCGGCTGACTTTTTATAATATGTTTTATTATATGAATAATTGTTAATTAATTCTGAGTCAGATGTGCTATCGGATTCAGCATCTGTGTGTAGGGATGCTAATAATTCACATGCAGTTTTACATGTTGGTTGCATACATATTGCTGCAGATCTTATTGAGATATTTCCAGTTTTTTGTAATATTATGCAGTAATATCTGGCCATTCCTTGTAGTTGGAAGCCTATCATATTGTCATGGATATTCATAATTATTTTTTGTTTCTTTAATGCTGGTTCTCCTAAATCCGCATCCCAATTTCTAAGGTTGGCTGCATAGAAATTACTTTCTTCTTCATATCCTTATATATTGATAAGTACAGTTGTTTTATTGGTCATATGTGATCTGCCTCCTTGGATTGCTGTTTCTAGGGGTTTCTTTTCCATTTGTGTCAAAGGAAGTTTGAATAGAGTACAGAATTTATTGAATACCAGGTCACATCCCTATATACATATGTCTAGTAACACATAAGCCTAATATCCATTAAATGTTATTTCCACAGCCATGGTTTCTTTCCTTATTTCAGGCGTGATAAAGCTCTTGCTTTAAGTAGGGCCTTTCATTACCTGCATTAGTGCTAACAGTGTTTCAATATTGAAAGCTGCAGTTTTTACTTTAATTTTGGACTTTAGATTTTTGTTTTAGTATTATTGTTGGCTAATAGTTTTGTATAATAAGGTTATAGGTTTCATTGGTGGATATTGGGATACTATATGAACAGTTTGTCTGCAGTGATAGCATTTACCTTACTGTTAGCGCTATTCTCTTTCTCCAAATGATAAGACATTTTCCATATCATCTTTCCTTTTCTTATAACTAGGGAATTTGCTATACAGTTCTTCTAATTCTCCTTTTGCCTTGGCTGCAAGAGCTGTAATTTTCTTCTTTTCAGTAGTGAATTTGGTATTTGATTGGATGAATTCTATTGGTTTTCCTGCTGACTATTGTTTACTAGGTGGACTTAGTTTCCTATTCTAGTTTAGTATTGGTTAGGGCTTATAAGTCTGTTTCTTAAGAGCATGTACTTGTTCTGCCTGATTCACAATTTTTTCAAATTACATATCCTAGTTAAATACTAATATAACTTGTTCTTTAATTATGGAGTTCAGACTATTTACAAATTTTATTTGGAGTGCATAGTCTAAAATAAAGGCTTTACTCTTATATTCTCTACACATAACTTGGTAGTTCTGCAGCTATTGTGCCAATGTATTGACAGGGCTATATTCTCCAAATCCTGCTAGGTGGCAGCCTTCATACCTTTTCTATAGTTCTTCCTCTACTATAGATGTGGTCATCTTTTTCCTTAGGAAAACAATAAAATGATTAATATTTCTCTTTCTTAAATTAGTTTTCTCACTATAGTCCTTCAACTCTCTGGCAGCTATACTAGAAAATTGAAACCTTACTCTTTCTAAAGCTTTTTCCTTTTCCACATCCATACCTTACCACTTTAACTATCTTACAAATTTTTCCATATATTCATCAAAGGTAATTTTGTCTTTCTCTTTCTGTGCTTTACTATAAAATGTTTCTGGCCCTTTGATTTTTGCAAGCCTGTTTGTCTTTTTGATATTTGCTTTCTGTATCTTTTTGGCATGCTGTTTGATTGCAGTAACCTTTTTCCATTCTTTCTGGCTTATTGTTTTTACTCTTGCCAACCTGTCTATTTGTGTTCCAGATTCTACTGATTTAACTGAATCTATACTATCAGAGTCAAATTGGTCTCTCATATCTTCAAATTCACTACTCGAGCTACTGCTACTTGAGTCTGGTTCTGGTTCTGGGTTCAATTTGACCTGCTTTTTCCGTTGAGGTAAGGGGTTATCATTCTTTTGTTTCTGTTCTGCTTGTAGTGCTTTATCTATCCCTTAAACCTTATTTTGTTGTATTTGTAGTTTATCTTATCATCTACTTTCTAGTTGTGTGTGAGATTTTATAGTAAATGGATCTTCATATATCTATAGTTCTTTTTCCTCATGTACTTCAGTTGTATCTTTATCATATAGGATTATTATTTCAGGAATTCCTACATCATCAAAGAAAAAATCTGCATCAGGTGCTTTTTAAGCACCTGATGCTATTTAGCAAAACTGCGGATCCTGACGCAACCATTGTAGCCAACTACTTTGGACGCAAACTGTAGCATTGTCTACGTCCGAACGCAAATTATATTGCGCAGCCCGTCCTGACATAAGACTATTTGAACCTGCGTTCCGAACACAAATTCTAGAGAGACTGCATATACAGGAAGCCTGCAACAGTATTCTCGTTAATTACGAAACTTTAGAAATAAGTGCTTCGGCAAATCGCAGGTCCTAATGGGAACTTCTACAGATTTACGGAGAAACTGGCTATAGCAGCTGGTAGCAAATCGTGTTTAAATTGTATAACAGCCGCTGAAATTTATGTAGTAATGCACATATGCAATTAATATTTTCTGGGCAATTCTTTATAAATACCTATGTACTTAGTTCTGAGCTCCTACGATAACCGTATAATAGCAAAATCTTGCGCTACTCAAACTGCATCGGCAATGTCCAGCCATGGCTTCCGCTTCCCATAGTTTCCAGTTCTGGTGGCAATGCCTGCCTCAAAAATGATTAGCAATACCAACAAGGGTGGTGGGCTGGCAATGCTTACCTAGTGTGGTCGCTAGTGCAAGCTAGGTCGGTGACACTAGACTAGTTTCTATCGTCGGCCTAGTCGGTCGGGGTGAGTAGTCTGCTGCCGCTGGGTATGGGGCTGCCACCAGTGAATTGCCTAGGACTTTGTAGAATGATAACTATTTATTATACGTCCTGATGCTGGGTGAGCACTTACCTAGACATGCTTTCTGCTACCCACCACCCTTACTTACCACAGGTGAAGTACTAGTAGGAGACTACAGCTGCTATTGAAGTGCCGACGACTCTGCTGAAATATTAATACTTGTAATACTTTTTGGTGTCAGGTAGATAATTACCTAAGTCTGTTACTACCAACTGCCCTTGGATTATATGCTGCCTACCTATAGCCAAGTTGCTGGCTCTGGTGTGGTCGCTACCTGTGGTGAAGTCAGTGGCATTTATTGGAGGTGTACTTGCTGGTTCTAGGCCTCCGGCTTAAGAGACAGATTGGTTACACAAGGTTGTTAGTAACCCCCGTACTTTCTTAAGTGAGTTTGGTACTGGTAGTATAGTATGACTAGTATGATACAACAACACCCCTTGCCAGCCTCCCGAGGCTAAAACTACCAGCAATAGGCATCACCGAAACAGGAAATATTAGTGCGCACTAATACATATGAACTTCTTGACCATATATACATATAATACATTCACCTGTGATATCCAAGAACTGCCTAGATATAGCGATTTTCGCCTGCAATATGTAGAATTCCATATATATGTATAAATATATATATATATTCACCAACGATATGCATGAACTGACTAGATATTATTAAAAGGCGACCTGTATGGAAGTTCCTACAGCCCTTACACGCTCACCTCTCTGCCACAAATCACTTACAAATGCGTTATTCTTTCCCAATTGCAGTCTACCACATGCCCAGACATGTGTCTCATACTTACATAAATTGAGTATTGTCATATACTTTTCACATGTGTTAACTAGCTCTTTAATTATGTTCTGAACTCTGCTTTAGCCTTTCTCAACTGTTTAACCTTCCATAATACTCTATCTAAGCTTCTAATGCTGTCATATACTTATAGTTTGAGTTGTAGTTATTATGAGGTTGCACTACAAACTTTAATGAGTTGTAGATGTTATTTTCGCACGCTCTGACACGTGCTGGAATACTTTTAGCGCTGGCATGGGTTAGACAGAATTGTGTATATATAGAAGGGGCATTGCCCACCACTTTGGAGATTATCAGCTCACACTTCAATCTCATCTCACATACACTCTTCTATATTTCCTACCTTTGCACTCGCTCTGCCACCGTGCTCAAACACCTCAAGTGCGTCCGTTAGAGTGTCATAGACTCCGTACTTCTTCACTTTCCTTTACCAGATCTCTTGTAGAATGCTGCTACTTGTTGCATACAGTATATCTCCTATATACCTGTACTTCAACAGATATAGAGATATTCGCATGCAATATGAATGAATTCTATCTATGTATAGATATATATATATATTCACCCACAAAATGCTTGAAGTCTCTAAATATAGAGATACTCACTTATAATATGAATGAATTCCATATATAATACTTCATATGTGAAACACATGAAGTGCCTATATAAAGCCATATATTAGCCTCACAAATATATACATATATATATTCCCTCGTCTTATGAATCCACTCCATATTACTATATAGTTATCATTCATGTGGTAGGCGACTACATACATATATCTAGTCAGTTCATGCATATTGCAGGCAAATATATATATATTTAGGCAGTTTATGCATACCATGGAGGAATATATATATGTATACAATTCATTTGCATTGTAAGCGAATATCTCTATATCTAGGCAGTTCTTGTATATCACGAGTGAATATTGTTGCGGTATGAATTCTGTGCCCTCTAATAACGTTATCTGCTGCTATGTCGACATATATTTCCTACACATATATTATATTACTTCTCTTAATTCTATTACGATGTCTTATCTTGATTATCTCCATCTATGTCTATTTCCAGTATCCTACAGCATGCTTTATATACAGCTTCCGCTACACCTCTACACTCACATGTACGTTATACCATGGTCGTTATTTCCCACAGTGTCTTACATGTAGACTGACATGTATACTCTCTTTCCTGTTACCGACATCACTCAGTAATATCCTCTTACCGTTAGTTCGTTAGTATTGTCGCTCATAGCCTTCTCCCATATATTTAGACCAGGCTATTCTGCCGTCCTCTACATGGAATAATCATTGCATTCACATTGTACCCGCACTTCTAACTACTACCTGCTCGCTCCATAATCCCTGCTGGTTTACCACTACTTCTATGCTGTCCCATACCAATTTATTTCTACGCTGTTTACCTATAATTTATCCACTTTAATAGGTTATGAGGCCGGAGCTTTAACCTCTTTATTCCAATAATCGAGTTCATACCTATCTCCCTTATTCACCGTGGCTTTATTATCACACCTCCTCTTCTTTACTAAGATGACTTCCGTATCTGGCTCTGGTTCTACCTCTATCTCCTCTACCGCATCTACTCTTTCACTCCCGTTCCCAGGCAAATTGGACAACATCAAACGCCTCCCAGATTCTAGCGAAGGGTACCATAAGTTGCCTAATACAGTCACACTCCTTGCTTCAGTTCATATGCTTGATGAACTACTAGATGGGACATCATCTACTATTCCACCCTCATATGCTACTGAACTTATGACCTGGAAACTTTGGAATAACCAAGCCGAAGCACTACTAGTAAGTGTAGTGGAACACCCTCTCGTCTCTATTATTACAGCACAACCTACATCACGCGAAGCCTGGCCAAGCTCACAGGAACGATTCGACCGACGCAATCCTACAACTCTTTTCTTCTCTGTTCAGTCATTCTTCGCCAATCAAAAAATAGGTACTGATATGTCCATGATCGATCACCTCAACAACTACGATACCGTACATCCTAGGTTAGTCGATAGGCTCAAAGAAACTGAAACCACCTCTCCGCATCGGCATCTAGCATCCTACCTTGAAAATGATACCATCAAGGCACAACATCCCCTCATGACTTTATATCGTCCTCAGTTCTATAATATTGTTGATAACATTCTAACCAAAGGTGAGCAAACTTTGAATGACCTACGCATCAGACCCCTCGAACTTGTCTCCTACTATATCCAACCTGCTTCCAAAGGCAAGGCCTTATTCAACAAAAATAAACGAACTGACAAAGTCACCAAACCCACTTAACCTCCCAATCCAACTCGAGCTGGTAAGACAGTACCCCCTACCGGAAACAACTGCTCTTGGTGTACCAAGTATCATCTTAAAGCTGAAGGACATACTTTCAAGAACTGCGCTCGACTCAAGGAATACAAAGGCACTGGTATCACTTCTACCCCCTCCGCTTCCTCTAGTAAGGAAGTCGTCCTCCATAGAGCAAACCTTGCTCAAGCAATTATCGAAGAAGACAATGGCATTGCCTTGATTGGCTCCTCTTCTTCATATCAACGTGCTCTTCCTCTTCCTTCTCCTCCCTTAATGGAACACACTAATAATACATATGAGGTATTGATATTTGACCGAGGAGCTTCATATCATATCACAGCTGACTTCGCTCATCTTCACGATCCAGTCTGTTGCCATGTAGGCCTTGTGGTTGGTTGTAGAAGAATAATGCATGCTACACATCGAGGGAATGTTTGGTTGGATATTGCAGTTTCACGTCATGTTATTTCCATTACTCTCACTGATGTCTTATATGTACGGGATTGGAATGAAGCTTGTTTGATTTCTAGGAGGAAGATTGATGATTTACGAATGTTTAGGATGATCAGAGAGAATGGTATGATTGAAGTTAGGAAGAAGTCCGATGATTCAGTTGTTATTTCTGCCGCACATGAACATGGCTCCTATCAAGTATACCCTATTGTGAAATATGGCAAGATCTATTCAGCATCAATCGAATACTGGCACAAAGCTCTAGCACACATCTCTACTTGTTTCTGGAATACTGCCTCCGATATTTATGCTGATGGATCTCTACTTTCCACATGCTCTACTTTACACTTCTGTCCTACTTGTGCAAAATACAACTCTTAGCAAGCAAGCCACGCAATATCTGGGAACATTAAGACCTCAGTTCCCTTTGATCTAGTTCACGCTGATCCAATGGGACCCTTCAAAGTCGAATCACTGGGAAAACGCAAGTATATGCTAACCTTTGTTGAAAATACAACTCGGTATGCTGAAGTTAACTTCCTCTATAAAACGAGTGATACCACATGCTTCATTAAAGCATTCTATGAAATGGTTAAGACATCTACTGAACGATATCCTCACTCGTTCATAACTGACCAAGGTGGTGAGTATGTCCATAAGGAACTGGAAACTTATTTCAAATCCAACGGAATTTAGCACCAGACTACTGCTGCCTATCCTCATAAATCTAATGGCACTGCAGAATGCTATAACCAAATTCTTATAAGTATGGTTCGACCCTCTCTCGAAGATGTACCACCCTCTCTCTAGCCTGAAGCCTTTAACTGGGCTGCCTATCTCAAGAACCGCCTGCCTCACTCTGCACTAAACGCAAAAACCCTGTTTGACGCTCTCTTTAATACAAAGCCAACTATCTCTCATCTCCGTCTCTTCTACCCTTAGTGTTTTGTTCATATACCAGAAGAAAAATGGACTGCTGGATCCAAGTTGGATACCAGGGCACTTGAAGGACATCTTGTTGGTTATACGGAATCAGGTCATATGTTTCATATTTATATACCATCTCAATGCAAGATAGATACCTTTCGACAAGTGAAGTTTGAACCGTCATCATCTTACACCTCCATCGATATTTATACTCCCTCTCTACCTAATAAAGCTGATATTCTATTAACAACTCCCATCCCTCTACAACCTGATACACCTATCACACCACCGAAACCCAAAACAGCAGAACCACAAATCACTCTCCCTCCTCTATCTCAACAATCTGTAGAATATGAATAATTCTCACATGAGAACTCTGAGCTAGAGAGAATTCCTGACGAACCTTCAGATAATCCCTGCACACCTCTATACCAAATATCAATGACAACCCCCTCTGCTCCAAATTCATCTTGACCAAAATACTTCTCTGAAGTCCCTGAGATACCCAAACTAAACTACAAGAGCTACCCTAAATGATCAACCAAAGGTCCTGATCGTTACTCTGAGTCTGGTTGGGCTCGACTTGTCACAGAACCTGATAGCTATCAAAAAGCTATGTCCTCTCTGGATGCTGATGCATGACAACAAGCCATATTGGAGGAACACCAAGCAATTGAAGAAGCAGGAACGTGGTAGTTCAACAATATTGTGGACCTACTTAAGGGCAGGAAACCTGTTGGAAGTAGGTGGGTATTTAAGGTAAAGCATCACGCTGATGAATCTGTTGAATGACATAAGGCACGCATTGTTGCACAGGGCTATTCACAACAGAAAGGCCTTGACTATGACGGGACATTCGCACCAATAACTCGGTACGACTCCTTACGACTCATCATTGCCCTTGCATTACACCTTGCACTCTGCATGGAACAACTCGATATCAAATCAGCATTTCTGAATGGTGAACTTAAAGAAGAAATCTGGATGATACCACCTCCTAGCATTAGCCTAGATGGCAAGATCCTCCGTCTATACAAAGCACTTTACAGTTTAAAGCAAGCTCCTCTACAGTAGTTCGAAAAACTTGCTACTGTACTTACTGAACTTGGTTTTGTGTCAATCCCCTTCGATCCCTGCATGTTTATTAATATTACTCTCAATGTTATACTAGTTGTATGTGTTGATAATATTACTACAGTAGGGCATAAACTTCAAATCGAAATTCTTATGGACTATTTGAAGGCCCACTTTAAAGTCACTATAAACGGTGGTCTAAAATATATCCTCGGAATCGAAGTCAACGAAACGGAACATGGTCTGGAACTATATCAACGACAATACATCACCAACATTCTCACTCACTTTGAAGTGGAAAACTGTAGATCAGTTCAAACTCCCATCGATCCCAAGGCCTCTTTATTTAAGGCTGATGGTTCAGAACCGCCATATGAACGCACCTTATACCAACAAATAATTGGTTCTCTTATGTATCTCTTTACTTGTACCCATCCTGACCTTCCTTTCTCTGTCTCCTTTCTTTCACGCTTCTCTTCTCATCCCCTTAAATGTCATCATACAGCTGCTAAAATAGTATTTCCTTATATTGCTGGGATTCGTTTTCTTTCTCTTAAGTATTATCAATCTCCTACTTCTCTTCCTCTTGAGCTATATGGTTTTTCTGATGCTGACTATGATTCTTGTTGTGATACCTGTCGTTATGTTACTGGATATGTTTTGTCATAGAACGCTTGTACTATCTCTTGCTTTTCTAAGAAGCAGAACTTTGTCTCCGCCTCTACTACTGAATCTGAGTACATGGCACTGTCTATTATCGCTCGACAAGCACTCTGGTACATCAAAACCTTCACATAGCTTGGACATTCTATACTACTCCATCTTAGAGCAGAAAACACCTCAAGCATTAACGTTGCAGAAACCCTTGTTAATAACCTTTAAAAAAGCACATCGAGGTTGCTTATCATTTCACAACAGAACAACGCCTCCACAATTCCTTCACTCTCAGTTATGTTCCTACTAGTGAAAATATTGCCGACATTATAACCAAAGGGCTCTCTCCTGTTACTCACTATACTCATATGAATAGTATTGGGCTTAAAGAATGAGGGAGAGTGTTGCGGCATACATTCTCTACCATCTAATGACATTATCTGCTGCTATTTCGTCATATATATCCTACATATATATCGTATTACTTCTTTTAATTCTATTACGATATCTTATCTGAGCTTTAGAGATACCCTACAGTAGGCTATGTGTAGAAATAGTTCTTAAGTATGCTTTTTAGCTCCAAATAGTTTCTGTAACCATTCTCCTACATTAGCCTTGCCTCGTATTGCCTCTGGTCCTTTCTAACTAAATTCTAGAGCTATTTTATACCTGTGTACCTTCCTCAGGAGGGAGGCTGCAATCAACTTTACCTTGGGTTTCTACTTCATTGCTACAACACTTTCTAGGTGGAATTGAAGCTACCTTGATCTTGCTGTTTTTTCATTATATATATCTAGTGTGCGCCACGGGTCAAGTTGGTCCGAGTTTCCCCCCCTAACAACTCGGTCAGGTATCGCCTCGCCTCGGTAACCTTTCGCACCAACTTGACTCGCGTCGAATCGGCGAGTAATCGGTGATCTACAGATCCCTCGCCAAGGCCTCACGCTAACTTCCTTTGTCCTTTTGTTTATGCCTAGCCCCACCGCTTCCCAATTTGCATTTGTTTCTGCATCACATATCTACCTATTCCCTATTGTTCTCATTCCGACATACTCGCGTTCTCCATCCATATTCCACTGCTCCCTGATCCCGCTCGACCTTATAACATTTACCCTCGCTCATGCACCCACCTCCTCCCCACGCATTGCTCCTCTTCCTGGTCATGTGCATCCTGTACCAGATCATGCCTCTTGTGGGGGAGTTTTGTCCTTATTCTGCAATGCCATCGTTGTCACGGAATACGGCTCTTGTCACGGATCCCTACTCTTGTCACGGATTCTCTTTCCTGTCACGGATTCTTGTTCTTGTCACGGATTCTCGTGCTTGTCACGGATTCTTGTTCTTGTCACGGATTCTCGTGCTTGTCACAGATTCTCGTGCTCGTCACGGATTCTCATTCTTGTCACGGATTCTCATTCTTGTCACAGATTCTCATTCTTGTTACGGATCATCCCTCTTGTCACCCATCATTGTTCGGGTCACCGATTGTTTGTCTTGTTACGCATTATTTCCCGTCTCACCCTTAACGCCCTATATTGCGCCGCTCCCACCTGCCGCACAACCACCGTTCTACCTGCCCCCCTCATTCCCACAATACCCATGCCATATACAGAAACGCCTTCTATCCCGGCCCATCGAACTTGCGCATCCCAATTCAATCTTATAGCCCCCAGGTATACATACTCAAAATCATAATCCCAACATCAGAAACCTCAATCCCACTACCAACAAAGCCGTAACTCTAGCATCTCGCAAATTACTCCTTGCCCACACACAAAGGAACACAAACCAACTCTGGAAAACTATCGTACTATGGACATCTAACATGCTTTTGAAAAAAAACCCAAACACAAAGGAACACAACCCAACTCAGGAAAACTCACGTATTATGGACATCTAACATACTCTGGAAAACAAACCCATACACAAAGGAACACAACCCAACTCAGGAAAACTCACGTATTATGGACATCTAACATACTCTGGAATACAAACCCACCAAGGAACTCTCACGCACAATGGGAACCCAACACGCAAAGGAAATCTAACACATGAACTAACATTGACACGCAAACGACATTTACCAGATCGCATTTGGTTTGCCACACCAGTATATAGAATTATACTTTGTAATTCCTACGTTGCGTGGCCCGTAGCTTTTTCTGAACCCTGGTTGCCATTGAGGGTGTGAGACGGACCGATAGTGATGGAGGCCGCTTTGCGCGGCGGTGTGGGGTGGAGGGCGATGGTGTCCCTCGTTCCTCAAGCAGTAACCTGCGTTGGAACGAGTTTGCTGTTGCTCCCGTTAACTGGGAACTGAAGCGTAATGGGCTAGACACCTAAGAGGATGTGTCTGCCAAGTCATCATCTGCCTCAAACTCTTCTTCAACCTCCGTGCCACTATCGGCTTCTGAATCTGTATCGCCAAGTTGTTAGAATGTCATTCCGCCCATACCTAGCTATACTGTCATTACCTTACAACCCGCCTTGAGGCTATTCACCTAGCCTCTCACGTTGAGTTGCATGTGTTAACATGTGCACTCATGTGAACGTTCATGTGAACGTCATATTCATGTATATATAGCTCTTGTATTGCCTGCTACCTCTTGTACAATCACATCAGTTCACTCCATTACAGTAGCTAGATCAATACAAAGCTTCTACCTCTTCTCATATATAGCACGTCCTTCACTGGATTCACGACTCACCGCTCGCCTCATTCAAACAGGTTATGAGCCCGGTTTAGACCCACAGAGCCACCTGCACATTTACTTCTTCAGTCACACAACAAAATGGCTGAATCAAGTCGGGCTGCTAGAGCTCGCACTAGAGGAGCTCTAAACCATTCTCCTGAAGAAGAGATTGTGGAGGTCTTGCGAATAAGGTCACCATCTCCTCCTCTTCCTGTCCTGCCGTCACGAGACTTTAAAACTAGCATCAAAATCGAAAAACTGGCCGTTCTAGAAGGTTTTGAAAACTACGAACTCTGGGCTCAGCAACTTCTGATGATATTCGATGCTCTCGAAGGCACTCACGTAGTAGTGGATGGCTACGAGCCTCCCCCAGGTGCATCAGCAGCCCAACTTGCCACTCACAAGCATATAGCAACAGAGTTACTACTTCTAATTCTACAAGTAGTCTCTCAACCTGTAATGCTTCAAATCGGCAGGCAACGCACTGCACACAACATATGGCTATACCTCCGTGAGACTTATTTCAAAGACTCACCTCTGTCATTTGTGAACGAAATATATGCCTTCAACACAGTCTTTACGACTCTGGATCCTATGCAATCCATCTCCAAATTTATCGACGAATTTGAGATCAGGTGGATGCGTCTCCATAGCTACACCTCTAGTGCCCGTCCAGGGAGCTTCAAAGCTGCCTACAGGACGGTACTTGAACTAGAGGAAGCTAAAAGGGAATTCCTCCTAGCGGCCCTTGTGAAATACTACCCTAATGTAGTAGATAAGTTGACCACTAAAGCTGATCTTACATATCGAGAGCTCAATGAACGACTCCGTGGTCTACCTGCAAATAATCAGCTAAATGGCTATAATATAAACGATGCCAATGGCAATAACAACACTACCACTGCCCTAGTTGTTCACAACCACCAAAATAACAATAAAAAGAGGAAGAACAACCAACAAGAACAAAAACCTACTACTTCCGGCACTACTTCCGATCCCAACACCTGCAGCTATTGCAAACGCTATGGTGGCCGCTTCCAAGGACACAGATAGCAAGAGTGCAGGAAACTAAAGAGAGATCAAATAAATAAGCAATACAATGCTGTTGGAGCAAATGCATCCTTCGCATATGCTGAGGGATTTTAAAAAGAGAAAAAAAAAAACTATACCCAAAAGAACATACACTATACACAACATGAGCTCACTCAATCATGCAAGTAAAAACCTTCAAGATTCATAGCAAAACATTCTCCCATGAGCTCACTCAATCATGCAAGTAAAAACCTTCATAATTCATAGCAAAACATTCTCACATGAGCTCACTCAATCATGCAAGTAAAAACCTTCATGATTCATAGCAAAACATTCTCACGTGAGCTCACTCAATCATGCAAGCTAAACCCTTCATGATTCATAGCCTCTAAATGATTAATAAGGCTGACGCAATTATACTATGAACGGCTGCGACGGACCTCAGTCTGACTACGTATGTGCGTAGGGGAGGTGTTAGAATGTCATTCCGCCCATACCTAGCTATCCTGTCATTACCTTACAACCCGCCTTGAGCCTATTCACCTAGCCTCTCACGTTGAGTTGCATGTGTTACCATGTGCACTCATGTGAACGTTCATGTGAACGTCCTTTTCATGTATATATAGGTCTTCTATTGCCTGGTACCACTTGTACAATCACATCAGTTCAGTCCATTACAGTAGCTAGATCAATACAAAGCTTCTACCTCTTCTCATATATAGCACGTCCTTCATTGGATTCACGACTCACCGCTCGCCTCATTCAAACACAAGTCCCGCTTGTTCATCAAGAGGAATGGGCATCATGCGGCGGAGGAATTCAGTGTTATATCGGAGAGCCTGTCTCTCCAGGCCTACATCATGGTCATCAAGATCAGCTAAACCTTCTTCAACATATGCCGGGATGTTTTCTGCCCCCGCACCGTATTTCGCGTGTATTGAGTCCCAGGATTTAGTCAACATTAGCCCTGTGATTATCTCATGACCCATTCGGTTCAAGCGGTATGGCAAAGTATCGCGAGCACCGCTGAATACACGCTCTACTGGCACCGCCGTCAGTGGAATACTCAATATGTCCCTTGCTATTCGTGCTAGGGTAGGGTATTCAGTTGTATGAACTTTCAACCAGGATAGCGGGCACTGCCTGTCTAGTATGGCCAGACTACTGGCTAAGTCGCTTTGGATCTCAGGAATATCCTCCGATCGGTTCATTGTACGCTCTTGTAGTTGACGCAGGATGTTGGATTGTTCTGAATCATCCAGGTGACTCTGCTGATCCAGTGATTCCGGTGCGTACCTGGCATAGTTGAACTCAAAGAAGTCCTCAAAATGCAGTCTACGCTCCCATTGATGTCACAATTTCATCTTTGACCATGTCAGGGATGCAGCTGGTGTCACGGAATCTCCTCTGTAGTAATAATTGTTGGTTCCTTGACTTGATACGTACTTGTAATATTTTGAATATGGAATGCAGTCCGCATTCTCGTGGTTTATTGCAGGATCGTGTACTTCGACATTTCCCCAATCCTCGTACAACGCCAACTTCTTAGATGGATCCAGGATCGTCGCTAGATAGTAGATGAGCGATTGTTTTTCCATCTTAGAATAATAGTTCTAGAACATCTGCTGGAACGCCTTCGTTGCGGACAGAAATCCGGCTGCCTAGGCTGCATTAGCAGGAAGTTTCCGGATACGTTTGTGTTGTTTATCGATGTGGTCAAAAATGTCATTGTAGATGACGAAGGCATTATGTATAGTCGCATGCTGACCTGTGGAAATAGCATGTGTGTAATCAGAAAGAGGTTTCAAAAAAATTGTAGGCTCCTGGACTTGGGCCCATTCCTCTTGACTCAGCCACAACTGGCCATACTTGCTTTCCGTTGTAGCTAGACTGATCCATTGTTCGATGTATGCCTGTAGCTGCAATGCTCGCGTAAGCATGTCAATGGTGGAGTTCCACTGGGTTTTGACGTCCTGGATGAGGCCCATTGGGGCCTGCGTGTCACTTTGGAGTTCCTTGAATTGTGCCAACCGCTGGGGACTGGCCACTATAGTTTTGCAGAGCTCCCGAACCTGCAAAAGGTCAGTACATGGGCGTTAGGAGAGTGGGATTCCGTGACACAGTGGGATTCCGTGACAAAGGTGAATTCCGTGACACAGTGTGGTATCCCGTGATGCGTATAAGAACCCTCAATGTTATAGGTGCATTGCGCAGAGGACAAAACTTACTTTGCATACAGATCACGCAAATGTACCTGGCACATGGTTTTGCAGTCCTTTGATCGATTTCTCGATTTGGGGGGTGGATGAAGTGGTATCATCATTTTCTGGGTTAGACTTGAGTTCTTTCATAAACTGATTGATCACCAATGCTATAACATGCGCGAGGCAGGATAGTCTGTATTGCTCTGCATTCCACTTTGGGCCGAAGACATTAGTCTGTAAATGCTTAGCCAATGCCATGTTAACACTAGCATTGTCTGAGACTATAGCTAAGACTCGGTTTGTGATGCCCAAGTCCCGGATTATTTAGGTTAGCTTAAAAGCTAAGTGTACAGCATTATGGGATTCCCCTCCAAGGAATTGGAATCCGATTGTATGTTGACGGAGTTGCCATTCTTTGTCTATGGAATGGAGTGTTGTACCCATGAATGCCAATTTGTTTGGCGACGTCCAACAGTCTGTGGCGATGTGGAACAACGTATGTTGTAGTAGGCTTCTCATAAGCTTCTCTTGAATTTCCGCTGCATAATCGTATATATTTCGCCGAAGTGTGGTAGCACTGGGAATATGAATTCGAGGCCTGAGCACATTTAGCAGGTGGTGTAACTGTGGATGCTCGATAGTTCGGAAGGGTAAGTTGGAGGCAATGACCATTTTCATGAGTTCATGTTGGAAGATATAGTCACTAAATTGAGGGACTAGCGCAGTGGTACTTGTAACGGTAGTCTTGGCCTTTATATACTGTGAGTCTCTATCTTCTACTTTCGCACGGATTATATAATTACGCTCCCAAACATGCTGGCAATATCCTCCTTCTTTCGCCCAGTAGCTGCGCGACATTTCCGCGAGCCCAGATGTGATTTCATGTGTGTCGTTCCCATGTTAAATGCACTAGGGTCCTACAAGGTAAAGTGGCAACCTAAGCAATATATGAATCTTTCCCCATTGCTGACCTTTACGCCCTGACCCAATTGAGCCGAGTGCGTTGCCATTCGCAGCTTCGAACCCCATCGCGGTGGACTAATATTGCTCCGCCCCTGTACGTCCTTGGCAAGATTGTCACCGAGTTTGGCGGCCCAGTCGGTAGTCTCACACCACTTCGTTCAACCGGTAGACTTCTCAGCTTCCCACTTCAAGGCTGTGCCTCCCAGAATCCTAGTAAGGGAGGAGTCGATTGGAAATGACTGAGAGACCACGGTACTGGGAGAGAGAGACATATAGGCAAAACGAATTGGTGATAGATAGTGTATGGGCTGTTATAGTCGACTTTTTGTCAAGGAATACAGCTGGGAGGCGAACGTATTTATTCACCCTCTACGGCAGATCACACAGTGTCATGGAAAATGGCTTCTGTCACGGAAAATCGCTTCTGTCACGAAATTCCTCTTTCGTCACGGACGCTTGTGGAGGCCTCGTAGACATTGATTCCCAATGGCATAGGTACGTGCCGTGCTTTTGCAAGCGCAATAAGGGAAAAACCAAACCAATGTTAACAAATAAGAATAGAGAAGAAAAAACATTTCATAAATTTGCCGACACTTGCGCATCAACTACACGCCAAACCCAATCCCAATCCAAGGCGGCAATGCTCCACGCAGGCCAATGCGTAGCCACAGTTGCAGCTTCTGAGCCTTTGGAGGCTGGTGTGACTTCTGACTCGTCTGAGCATTCCGAGCTGGAAGACGATTCCGACAACTCACTTGAGGAGACAAGGCTTCCACTATCGGTTGAGCAGGATGATGCTGAGGAACCAATGTACCCGGAATCCATGGCACAGTCTTCGACATTATTCATTCCCATGTCATCGTCAGTGTCTGCTTCACCGTCGCTATCGCTAGATATTTCACCCTCACTATCACTAGGTGTGGGGGTATTCCATTGGAGTAACATGCATCTCCATGTCCAGTCGGGCCTTGCATAGAAGTTTACTCTCTCCTGATGTCTACACTGAGTTAGCTTGAGGTTGTGGCTACATGCGGGTTCAAAAACATGCCTCCAGTCGGGGCTTGGGTAGAAGTTTACTATCTCCTGAGGTGTACACTGAGTTAGCTTGACGTTGTGGCTACTGTCACGGGTTGACTACTGGCCCATCTAAGGGTACTTGTGCTATACAGAATAACCCAAGGATATGTTATACATGTCTGAGGAATACTTAATAATAAGTTTTGCGCGTTACTAGAAAATATTACTCGTAGCAGTAATACTTCTGGCTACAGTACAGCCCGACAATAGCAATATTGCATGCTGAGTCCAGTGGTACAGGAACTACTTCAGAACGTGTAGCTGAGGCTACAGTTCAAGTTTCGTGTGATTCAGGCTACTAGTGATCTAGTTACAGTCAGACAAAGTTTCTTACTATGCGACAGAAGAAATATATTTCTAAGTCGAAAATTGTATGGGAGCAGTTACCCTGAACCTACTAAGTGAGCCACTTACCAAATGCAGTTTAGGTCAACACCCCCCCAGTAAGTAACTCCGGAAGCTTATTGCGGGACGGGACTAAGCCCGATCGGGACACCGTAACCATGGTTACGATCATCATATTTTTACGGTCCTACCGACATATCATACTAGACTCATTCGTCGCTCCTAGCCATTTTGAGTTACCCTGAAATCTCCTTAGAGAGAAATAAAAAAATCAAGTCACCAGGGCGTAATTTACACTAAAGTGCGTCCGGTGACACTGTAAGGGGCAATGGAAATCTGAGCGAAAATAGAAGTTCTCAGAAACTTTAGGTTCAAGTTGGTTTTAGAGGTAGTTTTGCACGCTGAATCTATTTCTGGAATCCGTTTTGCGATCAGAGTTATACTGGGCGTGTTATAGGCTGTTGAAGGTGTTAAAACTACTTCTGCAGGTTCTAGCATATGCCCGGTTGACAAAAGTAGGTAACAGACTTAGTCTATTAGATTCCACACAGAAGGAGCTTTCAAATGAGAACTTAATGAAGATCAACGGAGTCATATCCGCGGAGTTAAGAGCAGTTGAAGCTGGTCTACGTGTATACGAGTCAGGCTCTCAATGGACACTAGACAACTCGGATGGAAGATGCCGGATCTATTAATTAAGAACTCTAAGTTGTAAACCGAACGACTTTAAGTTTACTATCTGAAAGTTACTCTGGCATCGGAATAAGACTATAGTTATCTCGCTTAAGCGATGACCAATAATAGGTAGTGTAATCTCCTAGAGATACAGTTGGGAAAAGTATTCTTAGTTGAGTCAAGTGTGTAGTATGACTCTGCAGTAGCTGAAACTCTGGCAGACTAAGTGCAGGAGGCGACTGCATGAAGAAAAGCTGATGTAACAAACTTCGGACATGAGCACTCTGAAGCCCGCGAGTTATCACAATATACATCACCGCGGAATACAAATAGTGAGAGAATTGTCGAAGGTGAGGATAGCGCCCACCATAGCTGTTAAG
>Ga0307511_10002410_pt1 | contig 19538 bp, 11 predicted proteins | sample 13_EM_MG_FD_200266 | JGI IMG/M metagenome (GOLD analysis project Ga0307511, IMG submission 200266) | Populus trichocarpa ectomycorrhiza microbial communities from riparian zone in the Pacific Northwest, United States - 13_EM | ecosystem: Host-associated > Plants > Roots > Unclassified | place... | reverse complement strand
AGCTATATATACATGAACGAGCCATTCAGGTGAATGTACACATGTGTGCACATGAACGTTCACATGAGTGCACATGGTAGCACATGCAACTCAACGTGAGAGGCTAGGTGAATAGGCTCAAGGCGGGATGCAAGGTAATAACTGTATAGCTAGGTATGGGCGGAATGACATGCACTGCATTCTAACAGTAACCCCCGGTCTGCATCTCAGCCGTAACACCCCGACGGACACCCAAGACGGACATGTACAGTCGAACCTCTATAAATGCATGCCCTCTGGACCAGAGAATCCCATGCATATTGACAGGTTATGCGGTTATAGAGGTTGCTGAATTAGGTCACGTGAGGGGACCGGGACAAGGGCAAGATTTAAATACATGCAATGTCAGCGAAATCAATGCAAAAGGCCTCTCCTCCTGCTCTTCTTCTACCTGAGTGTCTGCACCGCAAATAGAAGCAAATATTTCGTAGAAATACTCTTCTGCCAGCTATGGATGTCGGCGGGATTAGCCCCCAACCAACACTTATGCAGGTGAAATTATTAGTACCTGTCAGGTTTGGGACCGGCAAATTGCTATGCATGCAATTATACAAGAATTCATTTATCGCCATAGTCCCAAGTACGGGACCGGAGGATTCTATGCATTTTGAGAGGTTATACATTTATACGGGATGCATTTATAGAGAGGTTCGGCTGTATTGCCCCTGCCGGCATATGCCCATACACCCATGACCAACAAGCTGTATGATCACCTTCCAGAAACTCATTAAGCTGATACTGGAATACGGACTAACTGTGAGCTTTTACTCACTTTCAGTGGAGCGAACGTTAGCTATTTAGTGACACTATTAGTGATACCCGCGTAGCCCCTACGCACCTTCGAATTCACTAAAACACATTCCATGGATCGCTCACATATGTACTTGCAGCGAATCGATATCGGCCAGAGAGCTGTGGGGCATGCCATGAATTTCATACTGGGTGTCCCATAGTGATGCTCGCCGCTGCCAAGGAGGAGCAGTTCCGAGTAGCATCACCCATGGTGACATTGTTTCGGACTTGTGCCAATGATCATGCCTCAAGAAGGTTAACTAATTACAGAATTATTTCATTGGTGGTTGCGATGTAAGAGTCAGATCCCATTCGAGGGGCAGATATTCCTAGAATATGCCCCGCACCAGGACAAAGATCATGTCCCAGACCACCTAAGAAAAGTCGCAAGCAGTGGAATAGAGTTGGGTATTATTCCGCAATTATTCCGTCTACAAGCTATACTGTAGTAAAATTGCCTACCTTAGTCCCTTGTACAGGACCTTAATTTCAGTATTACCCTGAACTGGATTTCGCCCCCCCTTCGAGGTAGATGACCAGCAGAGATTGGGCTATCTACTGCGCTAGGCTTAAGGTTTCAGGATTTTAGCACGTGGTGCTCTTGAGATCCAGACTATAGGGGTTGGTTTTGTCAACGAAACTGGTCGATTTGAAGCAAAGTTCTCGCGCGAGCGGACGCCCAGCTGGGGGTGTCGCTGTGTAGCTAGTGTTCTGGTTGGGCTTTGCCGACAAGGCGCTAGTTGCTAGTACTGTAGTAACTACTTGTAGGCTAGTAGCTGCCCGGGATTCCCTAGATAAGTATCTAGTAGACTATCTTGTTGGCTGCTGACTGCCTAATTTAGCAGACCCTTCTGGAATAATCCTGGACTATATGGGGAATACCTCTGGTACAACTCTGGTACAACTCTGGAACAACGCAACTCTGGAATCGCTTCGGAATAAAATCGAGCAACCTTTTCTTCCTTTACGGGATTCTCAGGTCGCACTCAATTGAGCCTGGCCCTACGTATGGTGAGAATATAACAATGTCACCCAAAGGTGCATCATCGATGTTCTCATAGTTTCCCCGATCTTTGTACCACAGTGGATTGCGTTGAAATATTAATCTTGATATATATACATGCTGACATACGTTTGAAGCTATAAACGAGCTACGCATTCTACGTGCCGGTGGTGTGCTGTAATCAATTGATATATAGGTACCTAGACATGTTGTGCATGGGAGTCTAATTTCGGAATATGGGTTTTATTGATATCTAGTGAAATAAACCGTATCTCTCCGCAGTATGAAACCCACCAGCCCCCTATGACATAAAAGAAGCATCCTATGAACATTAAGCCCTGGCCTTTGTCAATCCTAGCACTGTAGGCCCACCTTTGATTTTTATTGTCCGTAATTGTAGCTTCCCCAAATTCTTTTTATCCTTCTTCGTCAAGTATGACATATTTGAAACTCCATTAGTATCCTCAGTGAGTATTTCTCGAACATCTGTCAACAGTGGCACCAATGCTGTGTCAACAACGCTGATACGTCCTTCATAACTGTTTTCCATCCACCACAGAATGATAACAGATGCCGGAAGCAGTAGACTCAAAGTTAACCAACTGAGCACACGGCTATAGACAATACTGGCTTGAAGGTATGTCACTGGTTCTTCAGCTTGAAGGTCAGGTGGCTGGGGTTCATATGGCTCCAACGCCGACCGCATTGAGATGTAGCCTTGCTGGAGGTTTAATAGTGCATATTGGGTAAGGTTGCGAGTTTCCAAGCGGTGCAATCGTACGATCGGGATGGTGGTCAACACTTCTGACAACATTGTGATAGCAAATTCTGACCAATGGTCCCCTTGGAGTGACTTTGTTTTAGCAGGCTCTGCCGAGAGAGCCTCTACAGTTTGTTTGGTTCTATACCGGCAGGTGTTGTGATATCGAATGCCAACTGTGAAATTGACCGTCCCAACTATCCAGCAGTTGAACCCACCCATTGCCAGCAGTTCAAGCTGGTCAACATTATCCCAATGGCGTGGCACATCCCCCAAGCAACCCCCATCCATCCGAGGGTCACCACTGAGAACGCTAATTTTTTTGGATGTGGTGATGGTCTGGGGTGGACCGGAAGGGAGTCCTGTAGGGAGCGAATTGTTCTCTCCGAACAAAATTGTGCTTCCGAAGTACCTCACTTGGTGGCCTGGGGGCCACGGTGGGTCTCTGGCGTGCATGATTAGGGTTTGATTTTTAACAATTTCCTTTACCCAAGTGTCCACAACTTTATCCCAGGTTAGGCTGTGGATTTCAATATAGGGCATGGGAACATCAAACACAGTGGTATTAATAACGGCTTCCTGATTTGCAATATAACGATTTTCACGGAAATCCACTTCGTCTGGAGACCATCCGGTCGAGAAGAACCCGATGGCGCGCATTAACAACTCAGAACGCCGGGATGGCATTGTAGGATCAAAGACGTCATCCCATTGCTTGGCATAAGAATACTCGCCTTCATATCGTCGGAGAGATCCAAATCCTCCGGAGAGAGTTGTGGAATGATTGTGGCCAGAACTTGTGTGATCATAACCTGTACATACGACAGCGAACCAATTGACTGAACCCGAGAGCAATGGGGCAATAAGGGTCGACGGAAGCATCATGACCAGAACAATTGCGGTACACCCAGTGTACCTGCCGGACCAAGCCGTAGGAATTCGATAGCCAATCATGTTGCTCAGTTGGTGCAGGTGAAGTCCATCATGCTCTAAGAGGATGATTGCACATCTCCATATCCCGGATACCATACAGTAACCCGCAACCAGCCGCCCGAGAACCAGTGATGCCGAGACCATGGTTGTGATATCGCTTGGGCGCAAATCGCGAGTGCCGTACTTGAACATTGCATATGGGAGGTATGTCGTTCTTGCGGAGGATGGAAGCTGTTTTTCATCCAACACATATAATAAGGACAGTGCGAGGGAGATGGAAAGTAGTGCATGCGTAACTGGTGCCCAATATATCAAGAACCATCGGAGGTATTTAATCTCGCCAGTTCTCGGAATTTTAAATGTTGGGCTAGGGGAGAGCAGAGGCACATCGGGATGTGAGTGATTGTTGTTTGCCATTTCGGGAGGGCAGCTAATTCCGAGCGTGTAAACAATTTTGTATAATTAATTCAAGTGTCGAAGCTGTCCCCATGGAAAGTGTGAGGCAACTGGAGGGAAGCTGGTAACTATATTGGGATTCACGGCACAAGTGTGGTATCGACGTCTATAGACAGCCGAAAGTGTACTGCGATTACATAGGTTGGTTTCTCGAACACAGCATATAGTCAGCAAACCATTAACGAATAAGGCACCATGTGGAAGGTCTACTGATGTCTTCCGACGTAGTGAGATTCATGTCATTTACTATAATTGGTGGGGATGCGACCTAGCTGAAACCTGCATACCTGGCACCCCCCAGCAAGCCTACGACCACTTCCATGCAATTTTATATTGCTTAAACTCGTGCTATAACTATATTGAACCCGCTCTTTATCATATGCATACTAACTAAGGAGCGAAAAAAGTCCTTAAAACGCTGCATATGAATCAGACCAAAAGTACTCAATAACCCTCCTAACATATGCCACCCTATGACCACCCCATCCAGGCTTTAACCTACTCCAATAGGTACTATAGATTACTCAAGGCCATATATGGCTATCAGCATGTAAGATAATTCAAGTCTCCTAGCCTCCAATCACTGGGGGGTCTCAAAACACGCTCAAATTTGTAAAATCCGCTGCTGCTCCTCAATTCCCACCTCATTAAAGCCTTCAACACAATACAGATCTTTACATTAATTTGTAGCACTACCTTAGGGGTCTGTGTCATTATTGATGACAGTTGCTGGTATCAGTAGACTTGTAGTAGGTCTGATACTGTCCGATTCAATAGCGCTATAGATTCCCCTCCCTCCTCAGTTAACCGCCCTCGAGTTCCTAAACATATGCGGCATCAAGCACTTCACATTACAGAACAGTGATATCTCGATGTAAGAAAAAAATTGAGCCCGTACGAATTTGTATCGGAAAATAAGAAACTCCTGAAACGGGAAACTTTGCGAGTGTCTGACATCAAGGTGGTCGCAAGGGTCACTTGAGCCGCAAGGTGGGGAATTATTACCCAGCCCCTCTACATGAGTCAAATTCTGATCCGGATGACACTCTTGCTGGAGGCTCTGCTATGTCTGAAAATTTAATATTGAGGCATGGCAGTATCAATCACGGGATTTTTAATGTCTCGCTCTAACCCTTTCTAGTTTTTGTATACATAAGGAACATGTAGTCTGGTTAGGAACATGCCCTAGCAGCTTCTTATATCCAGATAGCGTAAGTCCAGCATACATATCTACAGATATGGACGGTTCAATCGGACAGCTAAACCTATTTGAGTTTTTTGTATAGGAGCTTATTGATTCTGTGCCTGAGGTTCAATTGCTAACACGATCATTCCAGGGTCGTGCTAGGTAAGCCTCCTTCACGAAGGTATGTACGTGAGGAGAATAGCCAATAATCATTGAAGTTGAAAGCGGTGTACGGAGTGTACAGTCCAATGATCATGTTGCATATACATGCATACCGTAGGAACTCGCGGACAAGACTGCAGTCTTATTTATAGGACCGCGGTTTTGGCAAAAGCTGTCTCAGCGTCTTATTCTCGGTTACTTTCTTAATCATAGTTACTTTTTTAACACACAGTTTGAATGAAAACTCAGATCGTTCCGACCACAGCGCCTACCACCCCCCGATGACAGCGCTCGCCATCCTCCCGACATTAGCACTTGCCACCCTCCCAACCACATAACCTGCCACTCTTACATACAGCTTCTTCCTAATCGACTGGCGTGAAGTCCCTATTGCCTGTATATGCCGACACTTGTACTGAATAGGACCTTTTTCTCGTGGGCGTTTAGCAGTATTTTCGGGTGTAGGGCCATGCCGCTTTGGAGGCATGATGTGCTTGATGAGGAATATGCTCGATGAGAGGGTGTCCGTATACCTAGGTGGTGGTGATGTTTGTGTATAAACACCGGAAGGTTGAGATCTGGCTCTACCATAACAATTCCTTTCTTATTCGCGATCCATACCCATAGCAAATCTGGCCGGAGCCTTGCCGGTCTTATTCGAGGTTACTTTCTTATACATTATTACTTTCTTGTCCGCGAGTTCTTACGGTATGCTGAGAGGTTCTTGTCATACATCTAAATTTGACGAGGGTTTAAATTCAAGGCGACTGCCCGCGTTACTCCAAGCTTGCTCCGGATTGTTGAGACCGTCTCCTGGAATGGGGGTTTGCTGCGGGGGACGATCCGTACGTGACGCGCGATACACCTCGAAAAATGAACCTAATTATCTATGATAGACAGTCGTGCCAACCAGACTAATAGGTACCGGTAGGTGTAGTAAGCTCATTCTGGACTAGGTGGCGCCAAAAAACCTCGCACACATTCTCGCCGCAAAGAAGGGGCTGAAAAGTCAAACTGAGACTCTGGGCTGAGCTTTAGTGGATCAGGTGCTGGACCTACCCTATCTGGAACCTGACTCGGGGGTTAGGCTCAGGGGTGTTCCGGGGCTGCATGTGCCCCGACCAATTGGGAATGTTTGCACTGGGTCGCAAACCTGGGAGACCTCATCGTGTCCACCGATGCGACCCAACACCTAGCACACCAACCACAAAGATGGTGACAGGACTCACATAGTTGCTTACTGACCTTGGGGTATTCAGGGGAATGTGAATCCAAGCGGCCGTATCACACAAACCACTCCATAGATACAGGAATAGAAATGCCGGTATTCATGAATGTTAATTCTAACTAGACCCGGCCATTCGTGAATAGATGTATCGTTCACATCCCTGGCATTATTGCAGGCAGAATTACAGCCGGACTGATTCCCATTGAGGGCAACGTAAATCAATTTACCTACGTTGAGATACTAGTGAAGGGTCTCCTAGAGCTTCTTGCTAGAGAAGCTCTATCAAAAAGGATGATTTTTGATATCCTGGCTTTATTATCTACAACACCCAAGTTAAAACTTCTTCTGCTCGTTGTATAATTTATGATTAAATTATGCCATGATCACCGATAATATTACTATAGTGAACCCGAGGTCGCATAATGCAAACCGGCCGTAGAGATAGCTATTTCCACTCATAAAGCTGCTCACTGTCTTCCACTATTTGACGAAGTCCTTATCAAGTGTCCCACAAATCACCAAGTTGGCTTGGGGCATGATTTCAAACTTCCTCCGTAGCACACCCTAAACTAAATTGCTTATCAATTTTATTTAGTCTCTTGGTAACTCGAATATCCAGGGGCGGGGCCGACCAAAGGTATATATATCTTGTTCGCACCCTGCAACCCTTACGATGTAAGTTATTCTTGGGGGACATTTGGTAAATAGACCGTGTATGTGTGTTTTGTTGGAAGCAGGGAGCATGGAAAATGTGGTTAACGGTAACATCAATGGGCCTTTCATATGTTTGCGCTAAGGGATCCGGTCGGAGGATACATATGTACCGTATATATGTCGGGTCATGAGCCCTTTAGTTAGTCCCTATTCTTCCTCGGGTGCTACCTTCTCTCTGCAGCGACCGCGAGCTTGACTTCACATTTCAAGTGAGCAGCCACCATAAATCAAACATGCTAGTGGTAAAATCTATCCGAGGAATGGAGCCGAGTTATGTGGATGCTTGAGATATGTCCATCGAGGCATCGTTGCACATGTAGATTAATTTAACTCTTGGCTCGGAGTCCATCTAGACGGATAGGAATGAACCTAGTGATGCGATACGTCTTGGCAGGGGTCCGAGGCGGTTGAGTTCCAATTCCAAGCACGCCTACTCACCTCCATATTATATAAAGTAGAAACCTCGCTTCTGTTGTGAACCTAGAAGTGCCAGTAGTTTTTACAATGCTCTTGCAATTATCCTAGACTACCCTCATCACCCACAGCCTACGTTCGTGTTGCCTAGGCATTGAAGTATTAAGGATATCATTTTTCATATCGATTTTTGACCTTTTAGTTAACTCCCTTTATATTGCACCTAAACCTGTTACCTCCCACTAGATACATGAAGTATAGGCTTATTTATGTGTCTACATGACCTATTTCAAATTTCAGATGAATTGAAGAGCATTGGAATATTTGATATCTATTTTGGTGCATCGGGTAGATGTCTCACGCACACCATTGTGTGGGGATTTGCTTGCAATGATGTGTTACTTGAATACATTTTACCTGACCAAGGCAGAGCGACTCTTTGTCTTTTAATAAATTTCTAATAGCACGCTTTCAGTATTTCAGTCTCGCGTAGAGGCGATTGGGCTAGTACAGCGGATTCTCGATATACGCATGTCATCTGGTGGTGAGTGTGCCTGTTTGTATCAAATATATTTTATACTAAATGTACGGTAGGGGGAGTCTCAATAATATCCCTTTAAAGAATGTGCATGGTGACTTCGTCAAAATGCTAAGAATATTGCTCATTGCTTAAATCAAAGATATTAGTATGTTGGACATGCCATGTATATCGAGAGGAGGCTGATCCGATAGCCGCAATGGGAAGGAGAATAAGAAGGTCCATAGGTACCGCCCCATCAGTGTATATATTATATATAATGATTTCCCCGTGGATGTCGTGCCAGCGGATCTTTAGGAGGAGTTCTTTGGGGTCCCAAAGAGATTCGTAACCGTCCTCCGTCGCCCCGCTCCTCCTCGGCACCTTCATAGAAAACAAGCAAATTACAAACAGGTGCAAGTTCGAAACTAAAGAGATTCGTATCTGCCTCAAAAATACTTTGTTCCTACACCGCCACGCCTCTTCCGGCCCCCCCTCGTTCGTCCAGGCGATCTGTGTGAATATAAAGCCAAAGAACGCCTCTATCTTGTCGTACAGGTCCTCATCCCCCTCCATTACCCACACCGGAGCGTCCAGGTTCTCCCACCCTGAGGGGTTCCCTATCAGCTCCGCTCTTCTCTCTGAACCTGGGACAAGTGAAGGTGATGTGGTAGCCGTCCTCCGAGTTATGGCCACAGGAGCAGGGTGGGTCGGCAGCCTTGCCTATCTTGTGGAGCCAGCTCTTCTGCGGGCCTCGGTCAGTTCTGAGCCAGGTGTATGCCAATAATGCCCTCCTGTGAAAATCGCTCCTCCTGGGGCCGAACCCTTTGGCGTATCTCTCCTCCTTCCTTAACGCTCTAGACGCCGCTCTGACACCCCTCCTCAGTAGCTGTATGAGGTGCTCCAGCAACCACTCCCAGGTGTGATTCGAAAGCTGCCCGTCTGTCGACCTAGACGTTCCCCGGATGCCGATGTGGCTGCGGATCCAAGCAATGGCGGCGTCCTGGTCCCTCCTCTTATGCAGCGCTTGTTTCAGTTGTCTCTCGATCCCCGACCTTGGGGGCTGACCGCTGCTTAAGTTGACTGCGGTCTGCAGTGCCGCCTGGGGGCAGGACAGGGGGGCCTTGGTACGTCCTTGAAATTTGTGGGTGCTACAGCTTTAGCCAGTGCAGCGTATGTAGAGCCTGGGGGGAACAGCTCTATCGATTGGCTTTCGCCGTAACTCCCGGAGGGGACTCTAGGTTGGGTCGGCTAGCCCAAGAAGAGCAGGCGCCGCTGACATGGGTGGAGTGAAGATATCGTTCTTCAGCGCTTGGCTCGTTCGCGAGATAATACAGAGTATATTCGCATACTATAGAAGAAGCCGCTTGCTTGATGATATCTAAACTAAGAGAACATGAGGAGATCCACCGACTTAAATACAGTGGTGTCGCGTTATAAGAAACTGCTCGGGACCGCCATAGTTTCTTATAACACGAGGTTTCTTATTTCGAGAGATGTAAACAAAAACTAAGAAATGTCCGAGTTAGGGGTGAAAAATCCCATGATAACTGTCACCCTTGAAGACCCCCAATATTCCGCTGTCCTCCATATAAGGGACCCTCCAGCTGCTCGTGTTCCTGTAAATTGATATGAGAATTTGAAGACGAATGAGACGGAGGCGTTCAAGGTCTTCCAGTACAGCCTTACCAGAAACAACAGGTACATCTTGGATGTCTGGATCAGGATCAGACTCATAGACCGGGCGGGGTCATGAGTTTCCCATCAATCGATCGTTTAATATCTTGATAGTCATGGTCAGGGTCTAGCGCATGGTGAGAGCGAGTGTCATCTCGCTCCTTTCCTGTCTATGCGTGGCGAGTTTGAACAGGCTTGGATAACATAGTGAACGATGATCAGGTAAGAGTGCAACCCAGTTGAATGACAACTTCGGCGAGCATAATAAAACTTTATTCACTGGATTTCGGTGTTGACTCGCGGAGAAACAATTCGCACGATGCTGCCGCTCACACAATATGGACCAACCACAACTTCGTTATAAGAAACTCTATGTATTACTAAGCGAAGACTTAAGAAACCTGTCTATAACGAGAGTTTCTTATTTTCTCATACAAATTTTGACGGGACCGGGGCACCGTTTCTTATAACGCGTAAAGTACCTAACAGATTGCTCTAAGCATATGGTACTAGTTGCTAACAGGAATCCTTGATGTGGGTACTTACCTGGGGGACAGATATTGCGTTAAAGAGTCCCTTGAATCGCGACTCTATCCAATTGACCTCGCGCGGATATCGATGGCGTTATCAACCCCTCCAGAGAATAGGCTGGGACTGTTTGAGCATGAACACTATTTCGATGGAGAATTGTATTAGTACTTTGGTCCCTAGCGTAAGTTAGTCATGGAGAACTTACAGGACGTGTGTGCAAGCTTTATTGGTATTGGGATTCCCCTCGATTGTCTTGCACGCTTTGCCATTAGGCGGCGCTCCTACTTGTGGCTCGGGTCATTGAGATTAGGCCTTGGCACGAGCTTTCGGCACGAGCTCGGTCGGCTCGTGCCCAGGCGTAATTGAGATATATATAGGTATTTTAGGTGAGTTTTTGGAAATGATTAGGGGATCAACGACGGCCGTGTTTCCTTTTTTCCCCACCCAGTGCTGCAAGAATTTGTAATCTGGTTAAAGAATTTGGAGTGGTGGAATACAGTAACTCCTAAACCTGATATTATCTCATTAGCTTTCTCCAGGTTTCTCCAGGGGGTCAGGTACCTTGCAGGTTTGATTTTACTTGCACGTTCTAGTTTAACGACTTGGCGGTCACAATGCACGTGGACTCAGGTACAAAATAAATCTGGGTTCTATCATTGTCTCTCTAATCCCTACCCCGCTTACCCCGCCACATTCGGGGTACCGTTGGTTAACTCAACCACCTCTCTGGCAACCAGACTACTCTTCGACATGCACAAGGCAAAGACACTCCCTCCCGACAAGCACATCTATTATATCATACTTTAAACACTATTCAGCACTACCAAAGGCCCTTCATCATATCGTGCCCTGGGCTCAGTTGTCTGGAAAAGACATTGCGAAGGCACCGAGGACCTGCCTTGGAGTCTTAGATCTTCTTGCATTATCCTCATGAAAAGGGAAAAAGTTGCTTCATCCTAAGTATGGTCTGCTCTGTGATTGGATCCGGCATTGTCGCGAGGAGTCCCTTGCGTCAAGCATTTTTGTCACCGGGGCACTTACTGTAAACATAAGCTTACAGTCGGGTGACTCCCTTAGAATCGACTTTGTCCCTCGGTTGCATCTTCTCGGGGGTTGCAATGCTCGACCCAATGCTCGGCCTGGTAAGTCTTGGACACTGTGGTTGCTGTGATGAGCGGGCCGATGTCGGACCAGCATCACATCTTCCCCCTTGGCTGTGTAGATGGGTGGGCGCCACGGATATGTGGTATGCCCCCCACACCACATGCGTCCGAGCCCCCGAGCCTCCGATCCAAATCCGATTTCTGGGGCTGCTCATAGGATAGCATTGCCGCTCAGGGGACAGCAAGTGCCGTCGGACCTCCAACCCTAGAATGTCGTGATGAGTATTAGTTCTTGCGTTCATAGATATTCAAACAATGGCTCAAATGAGGAGTCAACTAACGCTGTGGGTAATTTCGTGTGATCCAACTGGTCCCGCTTTCAAGCACGCCTCAGGAAAATAGTTCGCCTCGGGCGCATATATATTGTTGCCTGTGTGCATCCTCATGTAGATCCGCACGGGCTGTGGGAAAGAGGGGCACAAGCATTAAAGGTATGGGTCTATTCGGCATGCAAACCCAACTTTTACTCTGGTTACCTCAGGAGTGGCAGGGGCCGGCCCTCCTCTGGTAGGCATCTGGTCATCATTGATCACCTTCTGTGCCCAGCAGTCGAGTTTGCCGTGGTTGGTAATCCTAGCATTGGCTTGTGGGCAGTAGCTGGTGACCTCCAGTGAAAAATTGTTTTGGCGAGTGTCTAGGGAGAAGGGCAATTGGTTGTGTGTCGGCGTGGTTCGTCCTGGATACTGACTCCAAGGAAAGACCTGATAGTGGAAGTGAAGGGAGGGGAGAATGCATCGAATTCACCGTAGAGTTCGCTGCATCCAAGGTTTATATATATATATAAACCCCGCAAGGCTTTTGCTTCTAGAGTGGCGGAACCAAAGGGTTGTGGCTTGCAGTACGGCCGGGCTACCCTTGGGTACAAGACTTCTGGAGGTTTTTACCCAACTGTCCCGAACCGTCTCGTCTCATGCCAGGCGTAGCCATACTTAGTCTGGTTAGCCGTACTTCAGCTTGCCAGTTCTGCGACGTAGGGAGGCCGGAGCTTCGCGAGGGGGTTTGTCAATTAACGCCTATCATTAGTCTGGTTGGATCAGAAAGGAATCCTGACCACTCGCGCCATCCACTGGGCAGTCCATAGTCGGGCTTGTACTAGCTAATCCACTGGGTCGGCGACATTCATCGGCCGTGACAGGTGCAGCAGCCCTCTCTGTCTAGGGGGATTGGGGTCGGGTTTTGGGATCCGAGGTGTTCCCCCAACCAGGCTTCGGTGGGGACATTCCATAGGCCCCAAGAACGAAGCCGGAGGCAGATCTAGGAGATGCCCCAAGCAACGGAGGTTGTCTGTATTGCTGTTGTAGCTCGATGTTGTAGCTTTATATATAGTAGTAGTATATACTGTTTCAGCTAGTGACTACCACGGCCTTGTTGTTCTTATTGAATGGGGAGAGGTAGATGTAGATAGGAATTTGAATGATGAGGCTACTCGACTCAGACCACTCGCTGCTAGGCAGCTTGCTGATTCTAATTTTTCCTCAACGGCGGGGGAAGTGGCTCTATTTATCTTATTATGGGATTACTAGCGTTAGTTTGTGCGGGGAATTAAGGAAAACAGAATAAGCCTATGGAAACGAGGGGCTACGGAAGCTAGAAACCAAGGGGGGATGAACTGTCTATCCAACTGATCTCGGGTAACAGGGGTGAAGAATCCGAAATCACTGGGGAAATGGGCGGTCAGCAAGGTATCAGGCGGATAGTCGTAATCTTTGAATGGACAGCAGGATCTTGACTGGACTACGGGTGTAGGAAGAAGGACAAGACGTGAATCCAACAAACAGAGTGTGTAATGATAGCACTTGTTTCACAGCGTCAAATACAACGATCAGGATTTTCGAAACGTGCATAGGGGGAATTAGCTTGCCCGTAGCTCCTCTCCGCCTTCTACGAGAACATTAAGCTAAAATTCGCTTCGACTTGGTAGCTAATCATAGCCATGCATGTGAGGGAGCAAATGCAACTACTGTCATTCAATTGAGAATACGTAGCGTCTTCCTGTTGTCCTGAGCTTTTACGCACTCGCTAGTAACTCTATGATCAGCCGGCTGCCCCCCTACCATCATGAGAATATCGTGTGACTCCAGAACAGACATAGGCTCGAGACCGGGCTCGACTAATACAAATTCGAATTATACGCCAACGGCCTAGTTAACGCCGTGTTAACACGGAAAGATACACAACATTATATTTTTATTTTAATTGACTCATAGACCACGTCTCATGATCAAGGCCAGTGTGAGGGATTGATGTTGTGAAACAGCCTCCATCATGACGTGTGCTTACCAGGCTTGAGGGGAGGTATTTCAGCTACTATAGCTACAAATCAAGAATCGTGGGTAATTGCCAGGAACAGAGGGGCTCGGTACACTACATACATCTAGGATTACCCAAGTCAGGAAATGGCTTGATGTCGAATTCCAAGTCACGATATGGTTCATTTTGCTTTGGAGCTGTCTTAGAATGGGCCATTACAAGAAGGAAATTACAAGCTGTTAGGGGCCGGCCCTCTGGGCCCACTCTTTTCCTTCATTTACAGCTCCCGTAAAGCCTAGAGTATATTGTTGGTGTCTGTCGTGATGAGCAGTTCTAGAGCGAGAAAATTGTGACTTCTCTTTGTGATCGATTATTGTCGAATTGAGCCCTTCCACTATGGGTCCACATGCTTTGGTATGAGGGTCTGAAGTATCGACTACTCTCACCGTGACTAGGTATTACCATGAGCCCAAGTGTTCTGCTTTTAATATTCCGCTAGTGCTTGAGGAGGATAACACTTGCCGTTTTTACGGTATCGATCCCGGAAGAGCTCCCGCTAGTCAAGTAACGCGCGTACGGTGCTACAGCGCCTAAATTGTTCAACGAGAATAGCATTTCTGCTACACTACAAGGGGAGCTATCAGTCGCACACCGGAATATCTGGATCAGGACAAATACTCTTCCGCTGAGCTGGTGGTGGCGTAATATATTCGTGGAATGTTAGATTAAGTTTTCGATTGACTTTACATGTCCATTCAAGCCTGCCTCACAGTCTATAACTACAGAAGTTTGTCAAAATCATACCACTGCATGGCCATTGCCGAATGTTCCAACACCACGTGGATAATGGCAAAGTGACACCATTCTAGGCATCCAACCATCTAAAAGACTACGATACTGAAGCCTACGTTTTGAGTGTGTCCGCCATGACAATAATCCCGCTCGGGTATAACCAACCTAATGGAAATAATCCCATGATTCCTTCTTCATTTCGACAGGCAGCGGAGACTATGAAATTGGATGATAGGGTTAGTCAGGCATGTTCACGGCTGGTAGCCCCCTCTTCTGCGAATGGCACGCATAATTCTCTTGGCCATAGTCACTTGACAATATGTCCATCTTGGTGACCACCAGTAGCTGAATTTTGGCGGAGGACCTAGGTATGTCCCTATCTGCAGTATTCAGGCGCGCGTCAACTACTGGAAGGAAACCTTAACTGCGAAGTAAGTTTCTCTCAGTTTCCACTTGATTCCTGAACAGAGGATCTAGGTGTTAGCACTGTCTGCAGCGTATTTCGCCACCCTCCAGCTTTACTATGGCCACACATCGATATCACAACAGCTCCCCCTTCCGTAGAAGAGGCTGCAAAATGAGGATAATATTAGGTACTAGCTACGTTCCATACACAGGAATAATTAAATCTGCTGTGGTCCTCGGGGTATTTTCTATCGTGCCTTATACTCTAAGCGAGACTTTCGATCGAGAAGGTTGAAATCTTTTCCGAATCCCCTCTGCGGAATACCTTTTTCCCCTATTCTCTACATATCCATTTGTTCGTTAGAAATTAAATTAGCCAACAAAATAGGGCTGTTTCGATCGGTGCTATTGCAGATATGATGGCTATGGGTACAGTCTCTTCTGTAGATTGATCCTAGATTCGGTCAGGTTTGATCGATCAATAGATAAACGAAACGTAGAAATTTGGTACTGATATAATGATTCACGATACGGTGAACAAATTAAACCCATAGGTCATACGCTACTAAAATCACACGTCTCTGCTTGAAGTCACAAATCTCGGCAAGAGAGTATCTCCGTCATCGTTTAGCTCACATGCACGTTAACTACCTTATGGGGAATTGAAACAACTACAATGTCCCGACTTCAGGGTAACGTGGTATGGCCTCTGCCTACAAATAGAATTATTAAGAATTGAGGAGACTGCCAATTTGCTTGTGAATTTTGAAATTTATATATGTATACCGCAATTACATCTTTTACTCAGCACAGTTCGCGCGGTCTAATATGATGTGGATGAGGCAACTAGGAAAGTCCTTATAGCCTAGCCTGAGGAGGGTATCGGGAAACAGATAGGGGTTCAGAAACAATCCGACGCGGTTGTGAATACAGGAAACTCGCACGTCGCTGACGGCAACTTTGCAAGTGTGTATTTTGCCTTACTCCGGATTTAATTTTATCTCATACCAACCCCTACAACATTACTGCAAGGCGATTTTGGGGGTTCATACATATGCAGAGCTCAGGGTAACATGGTATGACTTGTGAACAAGTCGGGAATAACTCAGCATTCCAGGGATCATTCCTAGATCCCATAAAGGAAGAAAATGCTGCACTTCCGCAAATACTCTATCATTCCACGCCTGCCTGGTAAATTAGGTAATTCACTGGCCAGCAAGATACTTCCTATTTGAGCACATCCCACAAAGGGCAACTGCTGGTCTGCAGCTGGTTCTGGTTGGCACCACGCTAGCAACTCTGTGAACGTATTCGCTTTCCTGGAGCAGTCCCCCATTTTTAGCTCAAATTCATTTGAGTCAGTTACCCTGAATTATTTTGAAGCTTATTATTACTTTTCCTCCATTAGTAAGGTTGACCAAAAGCAAATCCAATGACAAGTTCTAGGGTTTCTGACCCCTGATATAGATATATATAAGAGAACGCAATTTTACAGCATCAACCCTGGGAAACATCGACATTCTTTTGGAAGGACAAATAGCTGTAAACTGGGAACCCTTGTTTGCAAACTTTTAACCATACCAGTGTATCGAAAATCCTTCTGTGCCGCCACCCTCAAATGAATAAATAAATAAATCACCTAGCTCAAAACTCCCGTAGGCCCCGGCTATGTAACGAATTCCACCTTCAGACCCTTTGCTGAGTTACCATATGCTTACAACGGGGCACTCCATATCACCCTAGTTACATCCAGCAATCTTGATATTACAATATTTAGGAGCAACAATTAGTTGTGAACTAACGAGAAAGGCATTGGCACTGGCAACCTGTGTCCTATATAGATCTGAAGAACAGTCACGTGTTCTCCTAGCTGCCTGATCTAAACTTTGTAACCACAGTGTTTGTTAAGTTGGGTCACTTAGCGCAAGCATTACCTGCGAGACCACTCACGAGGATGATGAGAAAGAAGGTCAAAAGAGTGTATTGCCTAAGGATAGAAATCAAACATCCGCCTTCCGCGTTTGGAGTCTGAACTCCAGGACGGTTGTCTTTCGCTCTACAGCCATGGCTAGAAAATGGAGAAACAATATAAAAGAGATCCTGAACCACTAGGATTCCACAATGTGCGACCGAGCCTCAAAAATTCCGTAAGAAAATAAACCATCATCATTTGTACCCATCCCCCCACCATACCAAGTTTCCAATTCGTCTGACAACCATACTATCCCCCTACAGCCCACATTTATTTGTACCCCTATAGTATCCACCCGCTCTGGTTCTCTTTAATAGACCCCCATTCCTAGAGGATGCCAAGAGGTACATCTTGGGTAGATCTAGAGAATAAGATTTGTACACCCGAGGCTAATAAGTTGGATTCCTGTGTTAACATTATCGCAACAGATCACCGTATTTGAGCACGTAGGCGAGAGTACTGTTCGTCGGCACTTTCAGATTAGCAACTTTCCCCACATATATAGAGTGAATTTGTTTTCACGGGCGTGGGCAGCTTGTACTTACTAGTTAATGGGCCACAGCTAAACCCAAGTAGCGCGCCAAGGTCAACGCCCAAAAGCCCTGCTAGCAATCCATTTGCAGTGGTGACTTGATTGCAGCATGTAGCGACTTGGGAACCGGCGCAAGAGCCGGTCGTTCTAGCCACGATGTCGACTGGGGAGGCCCAGGTCAAGGTGATGGTAGTGGCCACGGTGAGAAGTGCAGAAAAGCGCATTTTTGCAAGTAGGAGGTGGCTTTTGAGGTGAGAAGGGAACCTTGAACTTGTGGTTGGGCAAGAAGAGGGGTGGGTTTGTGAGTATGGTTGATAGTTCAGGATGGTATGAGTAGGGAGAGGGATAGAGATGATGTCTGGGGGGCTGGAGCTTCTTTTATAACTTTTTGCGAGTTGGTTCCAAAGCCTGGATCTCTTGTTTCTGAATTACGAGTTCCATGCAGAGCAGTGCAGTGCAACGCAGCTCATAGGTATGTGATGTGTGGTCTCATGTAGTGATCAGGTATACCCAAGTTAGCTACCAGGGGGCAATATCACTCCTAGGAGTAGTATACGCACACTGGCTTAGGGAGGTTTTCCAATTGTCTTTCAAGTTTGATCACTTAGCTTGGCTTCGGACTGCCGGCCCACATGGACGCTTGCCGACTTGCGGGCTGGACGCCTGAAACCAGGCACTAGGCCGGACATCCTATACTCAGGGACACCAGGGGCATACATGCCGCAATTAACATGTGTTTAGCCATAGAGCATCCACAACATTACCGATATCACGGACATTCTCCCTGAACCCAGGTCCGCTGCTGTTCTCTACATGAGCAATTCTCATATATACATAGGATTGCGCATGCAATCAGAAGTATATTGGAGAGAGTTTATAGCCATATGTGGGGACCAAGCATGGTGAACACCGCTAGCAACATATTATATATGCACCCATAGCTAGATATAGCCCAGTGTGGCCGTATTAGCACCGCGGCACCGTCTCCGGCCAGATTTAGATTGCTAAAGAATCTTTTACACTTTCATGCGCATGAATCGTAACCTACGCCTGCAGCCGAATAAGCTGGTAGTTTTCAAATATGCTGCTCGAGTTCATAATATTCACATGGAAAAGGTTTCCTGTACACCTACATGCCTACGGGTATGCGGCAGCCCGTGTAACTTACCCCCCCCAGATATGTCAATGTTGTTCGTTTGGATATGAATCTTCTACATATAATTGCGGGAATTCAAAAAACAAAGGGGTTAGGTGGGTATTCGCAGTGTATGCAGCAAGCCCAAACTTCTGATCAGGGCGTTATAGATGGGTACTTTGCCTAGCTACCAATAGGCTTGCCGGAGGGTTGCACTACATAGGGTTTGCTATTAGGTAAAAATATTATCATTTTGTTAATCATATTCGGGGCTGGTGGCTTTGCTTTCTTCGAGGTTTCTATGATTGGGGTACATTACCGCAAAAGGTATTCGTGCATTCCAGTAGCGAGGGGTAATTGTCATGACTTAGCGTAAGTCCGGCCCAGTCCCATGTTTAGTCGTAATGGGTACATGTAATTTACTGTGCGTCATGCGCCGCCACTTAACCTCCGGCAGTTTGGCGTTACACTAGGTTCGCAGTCTTTGCGCGACAGCTTTTTCAACCTCTTTTGGTAAAGGATGGAGAGGTTCATGAACCCAATTGAGACTTGGTGGCGCTCACCAGCTAATACCACAGGTCGGGTGCCGGGTATTGCGCAACCTACCGTAAGCGACTTGTGCTTGAATTCTATCCATTCTCATGAACTGGGTGATTAGTAGCCAACAGATGATCTCATGCAAGTACACGGAGCGGCCCGGGGCTAACTAAGCGGTGCTGCACCTGACTCTCAATCTGGTAATTTCAATAATTGGCACCCAGTTAGGCACCCAGTACTTACTCACTGATCCTAGGGGAAACTATCAAAGGAAATACATAACTTGGCGGGGCGGCTGTGACTCGAACTAGGGCTTTCCTCCAAAGAGACAACACAAGGC
>Ga0307511_10002409_pt1 | contig 19545 bp, 12 predicted proteins | sample 13_EM_MG_FD_200266 | JGI IMG/M metagenome (GOLD analysis project Ga0307511, IMG submission 200266) | Populus trichocarpa ectomycorrhiza microbial communities from riparian zone in the Pacific Northwest, United States - 13_EM | ecosystem: Host-associated > Plants > Roots > Unclassified | place... | reverse complement strand
ATAAGGTCCTACCCTACCTAATTTGTGGACACACAGTCTCAAACTATAAATTAAAAAAATCCTCGCACAAGGACAATGGAGCTTCTATTAATAAAGGGAAGAAAGGATAACAAGACATCTTTTCAAAAGAAACACGGCCCTCTCAAGTTGTTTTTAGCTGCCTTTATGTGCAGTAGCCACACCAAAAGATGATGAACAGCAGAGAGCCGGCCAATGCAATCAATTATGAGCTCAGTCAGATTTATGTGATCATGGAATATATATATATATAGTCCTACCTACCTATATATATATACATGCATAATGATCTGGCTATCAACTCTTAATTAGTATTTTCTTTAATAAGATGTTCTAATTGATGTGGTAATTACGTGATCATAAAGTAATCAGGTTTCCCAGTCCCCACTCCTCCTCCAAACTTATGACTTATTTTCAAAGCTTCCAAATTAATCCCATTTTATATGTACGTTGTGAATTAATTTATCGAAAACAAAAATCAGGCAACAAAGCTTCCACTACATCTCTGGCAAGCTGAGAGAATAATTCTTCCCGAGATTTTTTTATCGTATAAGCTTACAACCCACTAGAGCTAGTTAATGTAAATGGTTAATATATAAGAACACCATTGTCTGTAATCCTCTTGCTTTATATATATATATATATATAACATTCTTGTGTGTGTGGACAAGAGAGAATAGCTAGAGATGTGATTTGTGAATCTTGTATTCTCACTCTAGTTAGCCGTGAATTATTGATTTGGGAGAAGCCATTATCTTTTCTCATACCAAATTAACAGAGTCCCACAGTTGCAATCATGAGCTTTTTTATGAGAGTTTAGACATCATAATTAGGGTTGGAAGTTTCCATCCGTGAATTCTTTTAGATGGGAGATCTAGCTAGGGAGTGGTTAGAGAGTAAGCTTCACCGGAACATTTAAGATATACAAGTGATGCAGCAGCAGGTTTACAATTTTCTGAAGGTAGCAAGGGAAAAACATGATTCCAAAAAATCCGTCACTTTCATCAATTATCACCTCCAGACATCTCATTGACCAGATTTCAAAGCAAAGACAATCCTCTTTCGTCATGATTCTGCACACTTTTATATATATTCCTTGCACGTACAGGATCTGCAGCTGCATGTGTACATGGAGAGAAAAAAAGAGCAATAAAATTGATTTGGTGGAGGTGGTTGCGCTTTATAAAAAAGGAAGCGATGGTCTATATTTACTTCACCTTTCCAAACCCTACTGTTGTAGTTTCTCCGAGGACTGTCCATCTATATAACCGATAGTTTCTAACTATGCTCTTCAATTAATGCTTAGTACTGTTCATATTTCAGCTCAATAATGTGAACTTAATAAATTGCCTTGCCTTAATTTGTTGTGAGAATTCTGCATTGAAGCTAGCTGTTAAGTGGTGTGTCCTCAACCCATTGATGGCACGAATGAATTCATCACGCAAGGTCCTGGCTAGAAAAATTGTACCTTTTGACTTGCCCACCCATTCCCACAAAGAAAATGCAGAAACTGAAGGGAGCGCTATACATTGTATGACTACAGTATTTAAGGATCGTTTAGGATTAAGGTCGCCAACGCCAAGAATATCAATTTAATGCCTTCTTAATCTATCCATCATGAGCCCATCAGCGCGTCACCAATAAACACCCTTTCTCATTTACTTGTGTGGGGTTTGGAGTGGATAGCCAACTACTATTTGCCCCCTCCCTTCCATTCAAGCTGAGAGTGAATGAGAAATGCCGGGTAAGGTATGTGTGGTGATAAGATAACCTCAAGTCCAGGGCAGCAGATCACAGTCATTTTTCTTCTGTCTGGCTTCAAATAGTTCGTGGAATAGCACTTGAGAGGAGTCATTATTGTTTCATTGAATTATAAAGAAAAATGGGGGTGGGGGGGAGCAAGGAAGGAACCTGAAAGAATTAGAAATGTGGGACATTGCTGCCGTGAAGTCATTATCTGTACGAAGACTAATAAGTTTGGTCCGTGCAATACTTGTAGTAAAACTTTTTTCATTAGGTTTCAACATGCAACTCATGACATTCACTTTGAATTGAAAGATGCAACCCTTTTAAAACCCGAAACTCTCTGGAAGTTGCAAGGTATATTATAGACAACAGAGGAGTGAGGGAAAGAAACTGATAAATTGATAGTGTAGGTACACGATATATTAAAGCATTCTAATGTATGAATTAGAACAGTGTCAAGTATGAGAGGCAAGGCAAGGCAAGGCAAGGCCCATGACTTTCCTGTGTAGCCGATGGTACAGTAAGTAGTCCCCACAGGCCACACCTCACCGACTATTTTTTATTATTTCTTGTGTAAAGGAGAGAAGGGCAGTTAGAGTCCAGGAAAATAGAAAAGAAAGAGGAAGGCTTTGCCTCCAGGCTTGCACTTGTGACTTCTATCCATGTGGGCAGGCATCCTTCCAAAGACTGTATGTACTATGCATGCAGCCTACAGTGGCAGAGTTGTGAGTATCAAGTTAGAGAAGAGTAGACAGTTGGTGAGATGACCATCACATTAGCTATCTGAATCTGTACAGTAAAGTAGCCTTCTTTGGAGTTGATTAGTTTATGGTATGAGGTTGATTCTGTAATTGTCCTTAATAAGTCAAATTCACACTCTCTCACTTCCACTTTCTCTTCTCTCTCTTTTTACTGTTACACAGACCAAAGTTTCTCGCTTTTTGATTCTCTTTGCTTCTTCTAATCTTTCGCTTTTGCCCATTTTATTCAAAAACCAAAAATTTGCCTTGTTTTCCACTCTTCAACAAAACAAATACTGGTTCTATACTCTCACTTTTGTTTATTTTGTCTTGAGTAAACTCGAAGCTTAAAGCTGCTGCTTCTACCCTCTTAAACGCTCTGCTAATCTTGGCCTAAGAATGCTCTACTATTAGTTGGGGGTGGAAGCAAATCCTCGAAGCTTGTGAATTCCTATGTCGGTAGCTCATTGTCCAAAGATTACCCATTTCAGCTAATTACAACATTCAAACTGGATCTAAAGCTTCTCTCTTTGCAGATTCTTGATGTTCTGGAAATGAGTTTTTTCGGCTGGTTGGTTCTTTGGAGATTTCAGTTATAATTCCTCCATGTATAGAGAGGGAGAGAGGGAGCTGTAGCAGTGGCAGCTACTGGGTTCAACTATCAAGGCATTATTTGATGCATGCTTCTTCTTTTTCCCAGGTTCACAAACTTACCCTGTAATTCATTAGTCTTCTATTTCATTAATTAAGCTCTTCAAAGTCTCAAAGTTTACCTGCATTATCTACTGTTGTACATTTTGGGCATCTTTTTAAGCTTCTAGATCTGTTTCAATATGAATATTGTTTGTTGATTCTCATAAGAAAGTTCGATTTCTTGGATTTTCAAGTGAGTTTGTTGTAATGTTTGTGTTACTTCGGTTACTTTTTAGGCTTGGCTAGTTTCGACTTGTTTTCCTTTCTTTTCAGTGCAAAGAATGTACCTTTAGTTGTTCAACAACTCTAGCTGACATTACTTTAAATTGCTTAATTTCCCCTTTTCTGGTAAAGCTTAGCACACTTTCAGGTTTCTCCATGTCTTCTTTATCTCTTCAACTTGAGCAGCTGTTGCACTTTTGTTGTGTCCTTAAAGCAGAATTTGAATAGGTTCATCCTTCCAAATGCTTGTGATGTAGGATCTTGCTGGGTTATATCCGGTATAGAACCATACGTGGTCGTCTTTGGATTCTTTGTTATTTTGTTTTCTTTAATTAATGCGAGTGTAATTTGCTTTATTTGGTGCTCTTTGATGAGCAAATGATCTTTTATTTCTCACCTTTTTGTTTTTTTTATTTTTTCCTTTGGGTGTTGAATCTCTCTATGCCCTTTCGCCATCACTATAAAGAATAAGCATATCATTTGGGGAGCCCTGGAATGTAATGGAAGAGTATTGTTCTTTTGCTTGCTTTATTCGTTTTGTGATATTCTTTTGCCTCTTGCTTTTGGATAATAATTACCTTTTCTAATTGTTTTTAACGTTTCTTAAGATACTGGATAAAAGTAAGGAGGAGTAGAGAAATATTTCTTAACTTTTCTGGGAAGGAAAGTTGAGAGAATGATCAGTCGATAGCTTTTTAACTATAGATCTTTAAATCTCTTAATTGTTGAAGTACCGGACACACTTGCCGCTGTTTTGGGTGCTTCGCAGAGAAGACTGCAGTAATCATTATTGTTTATGCATTGGAAAACTAAAAAACTTTTCACTTTCAAAATTTAAGCTTACCAACAGCTCAAGTAGATCTCATTTGATAGACACATAGCGAGTTGAAATGCTCTTTATATGAGAAATTGCTATGCCGTGACTAGTGCATTTCAGAAATGAGAATGTTCATCTTTTTTGCTATAATTAGCTTGTAACAGAGATCCATATGTTCTTTTCATGAATTGCCTTATGTGCTGGCTGTCTAATGTTGATTTTTCGTTTCTGTGCTGAAACAGAGGAACAGCAATACCTGAAGGGCATACATTTTCATATAGCAAGTCCAAATCAACTCCCCCATGAAGTTCTTCCGGGCTTCAGTTATTCATTTATTCATCATCCTAACCATCATTTTTCCCTTTGCTATTTCTGACCTGAAGTCAGATAAGCAAGCTCTTCTTGACTTTGCTGCTGTTGTACCCCATTCAAGGAAGCTCAACTGGAACCCTGCTTCATTGGTCTGCAAGTCTTGGGTAGGTGTCACTTGCAATTCGAATGACACTCGTGTGGTTGAACTTCGACTCCCTGGAGTAGGACTTTTGGGTCATGTCCCACCAAACACCCTTGGTAAACTAGATGCCCTCAAAACTCTCAGCCTCCGATCCAATGTCCTTGAAGGTGACCTTCCTTCTGATGTTACCTCTCTTCCATCACTCCAGAACCTCTTCCTCCAACATAATAACTTTTCTGGTGGTGTTCCAACCTCCTTTTCCTTGAAGCTCAATGTACTGGATCTCTCATTCAATTCTTTCACAGGCAACATTCCCCAAACAATAGCAAATTTAACACAACTTACCGGATTAAGCCTCCAAAATAACGCACTTTCTGGACCCATACCTGATCTCAACCACACTAGGATCAAGCATTTGAATTTAAGCTACAACCATCTTAATGGATCAATTCCAGTGTCTCTTCAAAAGTTCCCTAATTCATCCTTCATTGGAAACTCTCTCTTATGTGGACCACCTCTTAATCCTTGCTCCATAGTCCTTCCTCCTCCTCCATCCCCTGCTTACACCCCCCCACCAGCAACTTCACATAAGCGAAGCTCAAAATTGAAACTGACAATGGGAGCAATCATTGCCATTGCCGTGGGAGGGTCTGCTGTGCTGTTTCTTGTCGTTTTAATCGTCTTTTGCTGCTGTTTGAAGAAAAAAGATAATGAAGGCCCTGGTGTGTTGAAAGGGAAAGCAGTTAGCAGTGGTAGGGGTGAGAAGCCCAAAGAGGATTTTGGAAGTGGGGTGCAAGAATCTGAGAAAAACAAGCTGGTATTCTTTGAAGGCTGCTCTTACAATTTCGATCTCGAGGATTTATTAAGAGCTTCAGCTGAAGTTTTAGGAAAGGGTAGTTATGGTACAGCATATAAGGCTGTCTTGGAGGAATCAACCACAGTGGTGGTGAAAAGGTTGAAAGAAGTGGTGGTGGGAAAGAGAGACTTTGAGCAGCAGATGGAGATTGCGGGGAGAGTTGGGCAGCACCCAAATGTTGTGCCACTTCGTGCTTATTATTACTCAAAGGATGAGAGGCTTCTAGTGTATGACTATATCCCAGGTGGCAGCTTATCCACGCTTTTGCATGGTACGTCTTCAGCTCTATTAATGATGCTTAGAGGTTGCTTTAGAAACTGATGAAGGATGCTTTCAGTTATTTTTATTTTACACTACAAGAACACTAGTATGACCAGAATGCTGATAATACTGTGAAACTTTTTGACATTGCCACTGACGTTTACCAAATTTACTTTCCTCAGTTTTTCTCATCTGCTTTGGGAAAATAAAAACCATTTCCTGATATCCTACATGGAGGATTAGCACGGTAATCTTGTACCATGCCAAAGAATAGCACTATGTATTTCCTTGCATTTATCGATCAATGTGCTTAGACAAGTAGTCCACGTTTCCTAGGAGAGATGATTCTTGCCACGCACACACATACAAGGACTAAACAATTAGTTTTAGGAGATCATCTTCCATGGCATTCATCAACCTATAGTCTTTGACACTTTGGCATGGAATTTAAAACCGCTGCTTTACTAATATCCTAAACTCTATTCAAATTTGACAACAGCAAACAGGGGAGCTGGCAGAACTCCACTAGATTGGGACTCTAGGGTTAAGATTGCCCTTGGTACTGCACGGGGAATTTCCCACCTTCATTCTGCTGGCGGTCCAAAGTTTACTCATGGAAATATCAAGTCGTCAAATGTCCTCCTCAGCCAAGATCATGATGGTTGCATCTCTGATTTTGGCCTGACACCTCTTATGAATGTCCCTGCTTCTTCATCTCGGAGTGCTGGTTATCGTGCTCCTGAGGTGATTGAAACCAGTAAGCACTCTCATAAATCAGATGTCTACAGCTTTGGTGTCATCCTTCTCGAGATGCTGACTGGGAAAGCTCCAATCCAATCACCAAGGCGTGATGACATGGTTGATCTCCCAAGATGGGTCCAATCAGTTGTAAGGGAGGAGTGGACAGCTGAGGTTTTCGATGTTGAACTGATGAGATACCAAAACATTGAAGAAGAAATGGTGCAGATGTTGCAAATTGGGATGACCTGTGTAGCAAAGGTGCCAGACATGCGACCTAACATGGAAGAAGTTGTTCGAATGATTGAAGAAATCCGGCAATCTGACTCAGAGAACCGGCCATCTTCTGAAGGGAACAAGTCCAAGGACTCAAATGTGCATACTCCATGATTGACGAAATTGTTGCTGCTTGATTTTAAGATCAAGATTCAAAAAGTGCTATGAGCACCTGCCTTGTAAGGTTTCTCGAGCATTTATTCAAGCTTATGTGTATGTGCAGTGCAGCATCATAGAGTGTGAATTTGTCTCAATTTTTTTTCCTCTTCTTTTTTCAGATATGTAGCAGTGCTTTGATTTTTAATTTTTAAGTCTGATTAGCTGGAAACCTCTTGATTTGTTGTAAAACTTCATTCAAAATTTGTGAATGAATTGATGAGACTTGAATCAAGAACACTCCATTTTTTTCTGCCTTTGCTGTTGAGGGTACTGCCTGTTTCTTGTCATTACAGCAGCATCTTAGATTCTTATCCATCTTCAGGAAAAATGACATTTACGAGGGTTCTCTTCTGGTCTGCCCTTGGAAATCATGATTCGCTCTGAGCCAAAGCATGATAAGATCAGTTTTTGACTGCCTGAGATTATCAGCACCATATATGTATGACATGCGATTCTAATTTTAGTCAATAATATATCAAAGGCAGCAGATTACAACCTGGATTTGTGCTGTAATGATTTCCAGAAATCTCTGTTCATATCATATCATTGTTCACCATTGCAACAATACGTCCCCGGTCTGTCAATTTGTTTTTGATTCATTTTGGTTATTTAACTTTATTTTCTTTCAATTTCTTCCTAACAAGTTCCTTTTTTGCTGTGCTAGATTTTTTTTTATTCTCTTTTGAATATCATTACCACGGTGTTAGAGATTGTTTCATATCAATTTTACATGAGAGAATTTTAAGTTGTTGTCAAAAACAAAATAAAAAGAATAGAAACTGAAATTGATATTGATATTAACAAGGTTTCATAGCTTTTACCATTCCAAAGGCATGTAAAGTTATACTTTAGTCCCTCAATTTTTATTTTATTTTGAATTTGGTCAATTCTAGTTTTAGATTTTTGTTTTGCTCTCAAACTTCATTTGTTTTGTTTTTCAATCCCTAGATCTAGAGAGAGGGGGGAGAAAGAGTTGCCGGAAAAAAATTGCGGAGAGGAAAAGCTCTTAATTAACATTGATTTTCTGGCAACCAGAAACAACTCAAGTCAAAGAAAAGGATAGCCGATGGATGACACATCATTTGCGCATATTGGCGACACATCATCAGTGTAATTTAAAAAAAAAAAAAACATAAAATCCTACCCATGGAACGGGCATTGCTCTTTTAGACGGAGGAGGAGGAGGAGGAGCATCCCTAGGAATGGCTAATTCTGATGTGAGCAGTTATGGATCATCAGTTCCACCTTGCACCCTCCTCCTTCCCAGTTTTCTTCGTATATGAACTGTAAGAACCCACAGAGCTGGTTCACGTGTCGTTTTTCTTTCTCTGATATATATCCCTTATGAGTAGGTATCTGAACAAAAGGAGAGAAGAAAGCACAGTTTAAGATGGTTTGTATGTTGTGCATGGATGATCCTGGGAGTACTTGCGCTTGCTATCATCGTGCTTTCTCTTGGTGGTTCTGATGAATTCGTGAAAAAACTTGACGCAAAAATTTGGTTTTTTATGGTTTGCTGCAAAACTGGGCAGAATTTGTGTTAGAGGGTGCCTCAAAAAATAGACTGTGTATCTAGAGATTCTGTGTAGGCTGAGAGTACGTGCCTTTAAAAAGTTAGTCATTGCCTCTGCTTGTGACATTGGGTGTATTTATTTATATACCTTTAATTTTTTTTAAGTTTAATTGATATTGTGATAATTATTATTTTTTTAAATTATATTTTTATAAAATATATTAAAATAATATTTTTAATAATTGCACAATTTAAAAATAAAAAAAATTCATTTAAAGTAAAGAAATAATTTTTTATAATATTATTTTATTTTCAAAAAATTATTTTTAAAATTAACCCATTAAAACAATTAAAAAATTAATTTAAGAAAAAAATCAGAAAACGCAGTCTGAACCGAAAAAACAAAAAGCCCAAAGGTAAAATCTTTCCCCTCCGCTGTCCTTAGATTCCAAAAATCTTCTCTTGGGTAATTACTACTTCTCTCTTTTTTTGTATTTACTTATAGAGCTGCTCTTTTGCTCATCTGGATTGTCTTTGTTTCCTTATTTTGATGTTAGTCGGTGGTTCAGTCAGTCAAAATTTGATTTTTGGCTTCTGATTCTATGGGCATCTTGAAAGAGCTCAAGGACTTGCAGAAAGATCCACCTACCTCTTGCAGTGCTGGTATGCTTCCTATTCTTTTCTCTTTTCCCTTAAAAAGAATATCATCTTTAAAGCTATTTTCTCTTTATTATTAAATTATTTGCTGACCCTTTTGCACTTGAGAGCTGATTTTGTATATACTTGTAGAATTAGAGGGAAAAGTCTCGATCTTTTTGGCCCGTTCACTTGTTTTTTGACTTTATAAATGGTTGGAATTTTAGGTCCAGTAGATGAGGACATGTTCCATTGGCAAGCAACAATTATGGGACCTGCTGATAGCCCATATGCAGGAGGTATCTTTTTAGTTTCTATTCATTTCCCTCCTGATTATCCTTTTAAACCCCCCAAGGTATATCATTTTTTCTGTGCCTCTTTTTTTTTTTCTTTTTGCTTGTTATGTTTTTATTTTTTGTGTAAGAAGGACCCTTGAGAGTTAAGTATCTATATAACAAGTTTTGGGTTTCCTTGTCACCAAGAGAAGGAAAGAGAAATATTGTTTTCTCGTACCTTCATTAAAACTCTGGAAAACTATTTCTTGCTGATATTTGTTGAAGGGTTGAAATTTGCTCCTGCATTAGATGTAGGTTTCAAAAAGTAAAATGAAAGGTATTAATGGAAATGATACTGTGAAAGTTCATATCAGTGCTTGTGGTGGGCATTAATGTCTGGTAATGTTATGTGCTTTCTAAATGCAAACAATTGGCTGTAAGTTTTTGTGTTTAGTTGAAATTTAGAAAAAGTTATATAAGAGATGTAGCTACTAATCTGAATAAGATCAGAGGGCAGCACAGAAGTGGGAAGGGCTTTCTAGATAGTTCTTATAATCCTGGATGCTATAGCCAAGCTTTATATATTGTGCTGAACTTCAAGCCCTAAAGAGCTATTATATTGGAGAGCAGCTCAATAACACTCAGAGATTGCATGAAATAGAGTTGCTATCAAATATCAATTACACAAGCCTTAAATATTATAAGGTGGCATTATTGTTGGAATTTGAATCAATGTAGGCATTATTTAGATGAGTAGAAGTGTTGTGCTTTCATGTTCTACATTTATTGGTTGTTAGGTATTAATTGAGATATTTTAGACCAATGATACATTGGATAACAATGTTATATCCACTTAACTAGAATCACAAAAACTAATAAAAAGTTTTGTTCAATCATGATAGAATAGAAGAAATAACATGTAGCTAATCCCATTTAGTTTGGACCAAAGGCTTGCTTAACTTGATTTGTACAGTGAGTTCATGTATTGTATCGTCAATAGCTTGTGTTTTGTAGAAGTTGATTAGACTATCTGGATTATATGCCTCAGGTTGCATTGAGGACATAAGTCTTCCACCCAAACATTAACAGCGATGGAAGCATATGTCTGGATATTCTTAAAGAGCAGTAGAACCCAGCACTAACCATTTCCAAGGTTTGATATGACCATTTCCCTTTTGACTTATCTATTCAGCCATTTGCTGATGTTGAAACTCTTCTTAATCTGTGTACTTGTTTTGTGTTCCATGTGCATAGATCAAATGTTTAGAATGATAGCCGAGACACCAAAATACCTTGTTCATTGTTATCCATTGGTAATGACCATCTGACTCTTCGATTTATGCTGAAAGTACAAACATAATATGCACAATTACACAAATGTGAATTTAAACAGAACTTGTACCTAGTTTAGGATTTAAGGTGTGTAACAGTGAGGTGAGGGTGGATGGAACACTATTGTGAGGTCCTGAAGGTTCCACATTTATGCAAGAGTTTGTGCTATCAATATGAAGGAACTTATGGTGACCATTGGTTATGAACAGAAAAGAATATGGTAGTAACCATTAATGATAAGGTCTTGGAAGGCCTGCTAGCCATTTTCTTATACGTATTAAAGAATGCAATTGATAATGTCTTGGACTGCATCTGAACAATATAACGAGCAGATCTTCCCCTATTTTCAATGTTCATTCTCCCTTTGGTGATTAGAGTGAATATCATGGTGCTGCTAATTTCATGCACTGACAACTTTAGCTTCTGCTTTCTGATATCTATGGAGTATGTTAATTGTGAATTATACTAGCATTTTTATTAGGCCTTCACGAATTTGAGATATAGACTTTGAATATTGTGGTGTACATCGGTTTCTCTAACACTCACCGGTGTGAACTTGTTATTGATTGATGTGGATACGGTGATCTGTTACTTTCCTACTTTTCTGAATAGGTATTTGTTCAGCTCCCATTTCCTTGTCTTGAAACCAAGGTGAAGAATAATTGTAAGACTTTGGTGGCAAATATTGATTCCTTGTAAGAAAATATAATGTAACAAAGAATAGGATTGGAGAGGAAGATTCTTTATGAATTGTTTCTCTGATGCAATTTACTGTTGGTTATGTAGGATAATTTATGCCTGAACCCCAGCAGTTGGGCTTTGTGTGGTGACTTTATTCGGCAGAATTTTATGTTGTTTGTGCTTGCTATATTTATTATGTTGATTCTGTCTGCATGAGTTGGTATCAAAACTCTATATCAATTGATATCAAAGCTCAACTATTCTTGGTGGTCGGTTATAAGTTGAATAACTATTGCTGGAAAAGATCGCAAAACAGGACATGATAGGATGGGATGAGGAGGTTTTCTCTCAGGAAAGAAACGTTCATGAACCTGTGATAGAAGACATGCAAAGAAAAATTATAAAAACAACTTGTTGACTGGCGGTGGTAAAGTTTCAAAGGTAAGTTGAATAATTATCCTGTCAATTAACAAAGATGAAGAAGAAAAAACTAGAAGATCTTGAAGAGAGTGATCACAAATCTATAGTTAATTAACTCATTTTAGAAGCATGAGCAAATAAGATAGTTTTTTTATTGGGATGAGTATCATGGAGATTTTGATGAGCCCATTTATGATGAGATAAATATGGATTGGTATCCTTGATCAATTTATAATGTTTATTTTGATAATGATAGCATAAACAATAACAGTGATGCTATCATCAATAGTGTCCTCGTTGGTATGTTAGAGGTTAAGTGTAAATACAACATGGAAGGTGTTAAACAAAAAAAAAATTGTTGATTTGATTAAAAGTTTATTATTATCACAAATGTAGATTTGTTCAAGGATTGTAAGACTACAACATATGCTGAGAAAACAAGTTTGAGGTTTGTTGTTCATTACTCTAGAAGTTAGTTGAAGAGAAATCATTTATCAGTCGATGTTTCTCATGCAAAATTTAACTTGAAGGGATTGAAGTTAACATCAAAAATTAGTATGCACTTGAAGCGAAGAAAGAAAAGAGGTTGATAGATCTTGATTAGACATCTGCGTGCCTCGAGAACGAGTTCTTTCCAATATGAAGAGACTGATGTAAGGGGTTTTTAGGGGAATATATTTGTCTCCTTAGTTATTTTCATTCTATTTTGATTGGAAATCATATTTTTCTTATTTATTTTAGTCCTAGGACAATTATAAATAAGGTTGTTTAATTTGTATTTAAAAAGACTACTTACATAGAATTGTATAGCAATACAATTTCAAATTAGGGTTTTTATATAATGATTCGTGTTGCTTATATTTGCAATCTTTTTTCTGTTATTGTTTTCGTCGGCATCAATTTTTTATTGGTGGGGGAGTGTTTAATAACAGCTGTCTGGTTTTTTTTTTGTTTTTTTCAAATGCAGGTGTTGTTGTCCATATGCTCTCTGTTGACCGACCCAAATCCTGATGATCCACTTGTGCCTGAAATTGCTCACGTGTACAGGACAGACAGAGCTTAGTACGAGGCAACTGCCCGTAGCTGTACTCAGAAGTATGCGATGGGTTGAAGCAGAGGAATCTGTTTAGAAAGAATTTGCTATCCTATGGTTCACTTATTTGTTAGGTGGAAGGATGATGTGTTCCAACTTCAAATGTCTGTTTTTCTTTCTGCTGTTTTTACTGCAGACTCGGAGCTGGGAAGAAACTGGTCTGCTAGGTCTGTGAATATCTACTATTTGAAAGCGTAGAAGGGGGAAGGGAACGTGATGTAATATTGCCCTGTTGTTAGAATTGTCAGCTTGTTTATTTGTTATTTAAATACTCTCATTTGCTGTTGAATGCTAGAAGTGCTGGTCCTGGTATACTTGTGCTTTTAGCAATTTGGACAGATATAGGCATAACCTTCATTAAAGCATTAATGTCCTCATAATTTGCCGTTTTATGGATCTAATTACTGTGCGCACATCTATGACTATCGAAGCCATTGACCCAGTATGTCGTGCTTCAATGTGATATGTTTCACAACCAATATCGTCATGCTCTGCAAAGAATGGTAACCCTAGTTTTGGTTCTGGTTCTGGTTCTGGTTCTGGTTCGTACTAGCCATATTTCTTTTTCCATGCGCCAACAAATTTTGGTAAATTAATTGATTAACTTGAAAGGAGAGAGATGCCCCGGAGAATTACAAGATGGTGAACTCAAAGGGATCCCTTCTCGTGAAAAAACGCAACTAAACTGTGATGTGGACTCGAGGCCACCGTTGAAAATGCCTTGACACGGTTCCTTGATATCTCTGCTTGTTTGGTGTTGATCATAGTCAAGGATAATACATAGCACAATCCAAGTGTGTGTGTGTGTGTGTAGTAGGATTAGACTGGTAGCTTATCTAGATATTGGCTTGTTTAACAAATGGAATACAAATTATTTGTTTGAGAAAAAAAGAAATGGAAACGTGATTGCGATGGGTTAACCACGGTAGGATTAAAGCTTAACGGAATCTTGTCATCTCGTTGTGACAGCACCAGGCTAGGTGGCAAGCATGTTCTTCGAATTTAAGCTATGATACTGTTCTTGACTTCACAATTCAATGACATTAATTTGTGAGGTGCGTGTTCTTATTACATGTAGGAGGTAGGGCATGAGATAATGGAATCCCCCAAATCATTTGACGTTGTTGGAAACCTAAGGTATACTGTTTACGAGGAAAAGGCATCGCCTTAATTATCACCTGTCAACAAGCAATGAGGGCCTCCCTGCTGCAACCTCTAATGCATAATATTACATGATTGCTCCACACATGCATGCTGTCTACTTGGGCTTGTACCCATCATCCCTTGCTTCCTCTCCAAGCGAAAGAAAACCTCCCACAGCTTCACTACCATTAATTCTCAACGTTAATTTGGTTTAATCATAAACTGAAAACGATGGAATCAATCATCAGTTGATTCTATCATTAATCTATTATCTATTGCTTTCGAAGTATCGATCTTTTTATGCCTTTACATACCCTTCTTCGAAACAGAGGTCAATTGATGAAATAATTATATCATAATCAAAACACTAGAGAGATTCAGCATTTTCTATGTAGTGAAGAGAGGTTATACAAATTACTAACAGAAACAAAAATCCATGCTTGAATTAATATGGTGGTCGAGAAATGTCTGATCAAACCCAAATATCACAGGCACAAGGATCTAGTCGTTAACAAATTGTAATTTTATAAGTTTCTCTTCTTAAAAGATGTTGAATTCAAAATCTTATTCTTTTATATATATATATATAGAGAGAGAGAGAGAGCTAAGTTGACGTGGATATATAGCTAGCAAGCTCATGGTCTGTGGAAGAAGATACTCCTCCTAACAAGAAGGGTGGTTGTGACTTTCTTCTTGCTTGAAATGGCAGCGCATGCATTTATTCATCGTACTGGCATATGTTTTCTTTATCTCTATGACTCTATGGATCCCCCTTTGCCACGGAAAAGAGGTCGGTTCGGTTATAATGATGAGCTATCCATCTCTAAAGTTTTCGAATCGCCATTTTCACCGCGCAGACAAAGTAATTTTACGGGTATATACAATGGAGGAGTAATTTTACGGGAAAGATGAGTCAACTACTTTCGTCGATTTGGAGCTACCACCTAGCAAGCTAGCTAGCTAGCTACTAGCTCTAATTCTCCCACTTCGATCTTCTTATACATGCATGGTATGGAAACTTCACTAAGAAAGACTGCCACCGAAAAGTAGAGGCGACCTCATAATAAATTAATTACCATCGCCGCTACCATTGTAAAAGAGAGAAAATGGAGTGGGGTACTGGCCTGAGCTGGGTTGATTCAAAGAAATTGACATGCCAAGAATAGCCCTTTTGACGCGTCAGGAGAGGCAGCTGGAAAACATTTTTTAAAATTTTTCTTTCTTTAAATCAATTTTTTATATAATTTTTAATTATTTTAATGTGAGAATAACATAGATAAATTTTAAAAAAACAAAAAAAAAAACAACCATTATAATCGGAAAATATCGCACCTAAGCTAAGCTAGTAGGAATTCAAGGGTCCTTCCGTGCATTACACACACACACCCACATACGCACATGCCTATATCTTACTCCGTAGATCTCTCTCCAAATCAGTCACCCTTTTCAATGACTATTCTCTCTCTCTCTCTCTCTCTCTCACACACACACACCCCCCCAGAGTGAGTGAAGATCACTGAACTGCAGCAAGACACAAGTCTTTTTCTAGTTTCCCGCCAAAAGCTTACCACCCTTAATTTGCAGCTTCAGGCTATCTAACTTCTTGATCAAACCCGGAGTTGCTGGTGTCACTTTGTCACCTTCTTCCAACTCCTCGAAGTGCAAGCTATAGCTTCTCTTTTTGTCTCTATAGTTGTCACTAGCTACTTATATAATCCCTCCAACGCTGGAGATCCAGTTAAGCTTAGTATAAAGTAGCTTCCTTCAGTTTTTTTCCTCCAAGAAACCAATAAGAATCTTCATCCTTGATCACCCAAATAAATTAAGCTAGCTAGACCCTACCTGAGCTGGTCAGTACATGGTTTTGCCGCTATGTCTTGACCCACTTCTTAATTGAATACAAAAACCAACCCTTGGTACCACCCACCATGCATCTTCTATTCCCCAATGAATTACAACCCATGTTTACCTCCAACGCCACCATGTCCGTTCAACCAAAATTCAAATTTACTGAACATGTATTCATCACTAGTAAGCTCATCGAGAACCAGCAGCTGCATCCTTCTTCAAGAACCCGCCAAAGACTTGTTAGAATCATCCATACCGACTCTGATGCCACTGATTCCTCCAGCGATGAAGAAGAGGAAGAACAAGAGAGGAAGTATGTCAAGAGAGTGAAGAGACAAGTGAGTGAAATAAGCTTGTTAGAGCAAGAAACAACAGCACCAGCAGCTCCTTCTTCCACAACTTCAAATGATGATCAGGAACCAAGAAGAAAGAGACCTTCTTCAAGATTACCGTTACCTGATGTATCTCGTCAGAAAAAGTTCAGGGGTGTCCGTCAGAGACCCTGGGGAAAGTGGTCCGCCGAGATCCGTGACCCGACTCGACGGAAACGGGTCTGGCTCGGCACTTTTGACACTGCAGAGGAAGCTGCTACAGTATATGATCGAGCTGCACTGAAACTAAAAGGACCCGACGCCGTTACCAACTTTCCTACGAACTCCGTTATAACGGAGAAAGCTCACGTTAACTCCGGTTCAAGTGATGTGAAGTGTGAATCACGGGAGTCGCCGTCTATCAGGGGTACTGCTAACGTTATGGCATCACCCGCATTAGTCCTCCGTTACGTAGATTTGACACCGTCTGACGCTGTTTTAACGGAGAAGGCTAAGGTTGTTGATGGTCAGCGCGAGTCATGTGAGTCGCCGTTAAGTGGTGTTCACGATATGTCATCACCGACGTCTGTTCTCCCATACGAAGAGTTATCGCCGTTTGATAGTTTGGGTTACGGTGACGTTGACGCTTTTGGGTTCGAAATTGACGTGCCGTTAAGTTTGCCAAATTCTATGTTGTCGGGGAATTTCTTTGACAAGGAAGAATTCGTTGACCTCGATGATTTCTTGGTGGATGCCATCTGTTAAAAACATATCCTCAATTTTGTGGAAGTTTGGGGAGTCTTTTGTAATTTGACACAACCCTATCGGGATGTGGCATACCATGATTCGTGATTAAAGGCGCCAAGTGGATAGAAAGGGCGCCTGATATAGAGCTGGAATACCTAAAGTGTCCCTTTATTTTTTATGTCAAGTTTTTGGTTTGATTAGTCAAACTACGGAGTTTAAGTATATAGTGGAGTATTAATTAGTCCATATTTAGTGAATTATATGGCGATTTTGTCACTTCCTGTTGTTATTAAGGATTTTTGTGTACTCAATATTAATAATTTATATTATTATTATTTGATTAATTGTAGCTTATATTATAATTTTTCATTTTGTATTTTAGTCTTTTCAAATGAAAAAAAAAGGATAAGATTTATTAGAGTTTTTAGTGGAGGTTAGGTAGTATGGGGTGTATGTTTTTATGAAAGTATTTTTTACTTAAAAATATATTAAAATATTAAAAAAACACTTTTAAAAATAATTTCTATATATTAAAATAATATGTTTTAGTCTTTCATTTTGTATTTTAATATATTTTAAAATACCAGCATAGATACAAAACTCATAAGTGTAAAACTTACTCAAAACTCTTTCATTTTGATCAGATGATCAAGCTTTGATGAATGAGGATCAATTTTTAATTAAATTCATAAAAATTCTAGCTTGAAACCTTATAAATATTCCCTGAAAATCAACCAGAAGAAAGAGGAGAAAAAGACGAGGAAGAAAGGAGAAAAGGCTTATTCTTGGAGTTCATTAGTAATCAAGTTTATTGCTTGACATTTAAAAATTAAAAGGATAGGTTAAAGGTTGAGCAAAAAATTGGATTTTCAAAGGAAAAAGGATAGTAATTATTATGAGTTTTGGAAAGGTATAATCTTTCACTAATCTAGCAGATGATATCCATAAGGCACACCTCTAGCTTGTTTTATATGTAAAGATGTTTTTGAACTTGCTTTAGTGTTAATGATGTTCTTTAGTTTTTATTCCAATTAGTATATAAAATGTTTGTTGTTATTGGTTAAATCTTGCTTGGAGTTGTTGTTGATGTTATTGGATGTCAAAATAATATGTTTGTAATTGATTTTGATAAAATAAAATGGTTTTTATATTCTACTAAATATGACAGTAGATGTTTGATGTCTTTTTAGGGCTTGTTAATGCATGTTATAGGTTCCTAGTTTTTGTTTAGATTCTTTTGAGTGTCAAGATGTCAATTTTGAATCCAAATTACATAAATATATAGGCTGTTTTAAGTTGACAGTTTTGAAGATTGAAACCTCTTGCATGATTTGGATGTTTTGATGTTATTTGTTATTTTTTTTATTTAAACATATTTGATTATGGTAGTGTAACTTGATAAAAAAAAAACATGTTTTAAAAGTAAAAGAATGTCAGTTTTAGAGGCTTAATAATGGTTGAGTTTATTTTTCTTGGCAGTGACTGGGTTTAAAGCAATGTTCTTTGTATTCTTGACAAAAACATTATCTTAACTTTATAATTTGAACCAATTTTAGTTCAATTTTTTGGATTAAACTATTCAGACAAGAATTATAACTTGATTTGCATTAACATCTTAGATGTTAGAATAGAGCACCTTCTTTGTAAAAAGGAAATAAAGTTGAATTAAGATCAAGAAATATTATTTATATACAAACAAATTAAATTAAAGTAGTAAATAATTAATTAGCGATAACTACTTATCTTCCATTCGCAATAAAATTAAATCATTGATCGAGTATAAGAAAAGAGATCCGGGGAGATTATTATTCACCACAATAAACCTTGATTTAATTAATCATATTTTCTGAACTCGAGTACTTCTTGATAACGTACTACATGAATATTTTTTTGTTTTGTTTCTCTTTGAAGTGACAAAATCATGGATGAACATGACTTTTCTTCGAGAAAGGTACAATAAATGAACTGTTCTACGTCATTAGACTCAAGAGCCATGAGAGGATAATAAAGTGGTTGAATATATATTATTACAACCTTGTCATTTAATTTGTTTCTAGCTATTCTTGTTTATTCGTGCAAGACAATGTTCATGTCATTTTTTTCCTTTTCCATTGTGATCGCATGGCAGGAACCAATCATTAAATCAAACCTTTCGAGTTACAAAAAAAATAAAAAATAAATTATAAATGTAGCATAGTGGTGGTCACTAATTAGCAATTCAACCTCAACCCATTTGTGTCTAATCTTGTGTAGTCGGTAGAGAATTTCATCTGGAATGGAAAGAATCATGGATGCAAAAGGGATTGCGATAAAAAAAAAAAAAGAAGAAGAAGAAGAAGAAAGAACAGATATTCCAATCAAAACACATATAGAGAAACAATATTCTTGAGCAAAACACTCAGGGATGTCCATTGTTGTTTGATGGTACAACGATCCCCAAAACCGTGCTCCTCGAATGCATGCAGGAATTTGGGGATCGAGAGTCAACATTTTACAGCGATTACACTTGGCCATAATCCACGTAAATAGATGGGTTCACGGCGGGGGCCATAGCCCCACCACAAGG
>Ga0307511_10002408_pt1 | contig 19545 bp, 22 predicted proteins | sample 13_EM_MG_FD_200266 | JGI IMG/M metagenome (GOLD analysis project Ga0307511, IMG submission 200266) | Populus trichocarpa ectomycorrhiza microbial communities from riparian zone in the Pacific Northwest, United States - 13_EM | ecosystem: Host-associated > Plants > Roots > Unclassified | place... | reverse complement strand
ACAGTAAAAAAAAAATGGAAATCCGAATTGGAGTCAAGAAGGACTATTTTGTTTTTGTTGTTCTCTCGTTGTTATTGTTTTTTGATTTCTTTCTTTCATTTTTTGTTGCCTATTTTCCCCATTTCTTATTATCACTCCTTTCCTTTTCTCTCATAGGATCGTTCAATTCTTTTCGTCACGCGGCGTTTATCAATATTATTTTCGGATTCAATTTACTTCTTAAAGATAATAAACAAATTAAAAAGGAGGAGGAGTAATGTTAATTTCTTCCCTGGGCCTTGACCCTCACGATATTAGAGAGAGAAAAAAGTAAACCAAATCAGTCCTCTCTCTCTTTCTATCTCGTTTTCTGTTTTGAAAACCCTAATCTTTACGATCGCGATTCCGGATGGAGGCCAATTCTGACGAAGAACAACAAAACAGATCGAAGAACAACGTGGTGAGCTCTAATGAAGGACAAAGCAAGCCTAAACGACAGATGAAGACTCCTTTCCAACTTGAAACCCTAGAGAAAGCTTATGCCAGTCCGTACACTTCTTCATTCTCTCTTTATGTTTACACGGTTTTGATTTGATTTGTTTGCTTTTGATCTCTTCTGGCTTGGATTTTCTCTATTTCTTTGTGTTTGTGATTCTGTTTATGCTTGGATTCCTGCTAATTTTATGTGTTATTCAATGAAAGAGGCTTAGTTGTTTGTTAGTTTTGTTGAAATTTTGATTTTTTTGGCAATTTTAATCACATAACTAGTTAATTTTCGTGTTAGTGATTATAGATGCTTAATTTTTTCTCTAGATTTATGTGTAATATGTTTACTTCACTTGTTTTTTTTTTCTTTTTTTTGCATGGATCTTGGATGATTTTGATTCAATAATTAGCTATTATTATTTATTTATTTATTTCTTGCATTATGCGCGCGCGTATCAGCATGTTTTTTTTTTTGGTTGATTTTTGTTTGCTATTGCTGGTTTCATCAGCTGAGACATATCCGTCAGAGGAGATGCGGGCAGAATTGTCGGAGAAATTAGGACTATCTGATAGGCAGTTGCAGATGTGGTTTTGCCACAGGAGGTTGAAGGACAAAAAGGAGACTCCAGTAAAGAAGCAGCGGAATACAGCACCATTGCCCGAGTCTCCTTTGGAGGATATGAGGATAGGGGCTGAGAATGGAAGTGATTATGGGTCTGGGTCCGGTTCGGGCTCTAGTCCACTTTCAGAGTCAAGGAAAGTGATTTTAGATGATGGGCATACGATGAGAAGGTACTACGATTCATCACCACAGTCAGTTATGGAGCTTAGAGCTATTGCCTGTGTGGAGGCGCAGCTTGGGGAACCATTGAGGGAGGATGGGCCAATTCTTGGAATGGAGTTTGATCCGTTGCCACCTGATGCGTTTGGGACACCCATAGGTCATGCTACTTAACTGATCTTAACAATGCCATACTTTTAATTGCTTGATATCGTAGTAATGGTTATTTTTGAAATGAGGTGGGATGAACATTGGCATTTCACGTGAATTCAATTTTGAGCAAAGAAAAATATTTAGTCCTCAAGGATACTCTTTTATTCATGCCTTTTTGGTGCTAATTTCTCCTGTTTTTGTATTTGTTTGTTTGTTGTTTGAAATGAACAACCGAACTGCACTTGTACTATATTTAGATACTGATTTTTTCATGCTACCACAGTGATTAGTTCATGCTACTATTGTCACTGATGTTTAATTGGAGAGTGAATACCTAGGCATTTTTGATCACATGATCCATTAAAGTTAAAACTTGCCTAGTTATCCTGTTTCTGGCTGTTCATTCACTGATGAATGTGGAAAAGAAATCAATTTTCTCTCCAGAATGTATTCATGTTAGAATGCAATTTTGACTGTTTAACATTGGCATGTGACATTTTTATTCTTTTTGATGTTGGGATCGCATCTGCTAAAAATTTATTGGTAATCACATGCAGCATCTATTACTGAACAACAGAAGCGAATGGGGTATTCTTATGAGGACAAAGTATACGAGCGACATGATGCCAAATCAAGCAAAGTAGTTTCTTAAATTCCTCATCTCTCTCTTTTATTTTTGTGGTGTTTGTGATATTTCCTTGTGTGCTATAGAACTGCAATATGATTTAGATACTTTGATGTGCTATCATCAGCCTATCAGCATCTAAATGTTTAGACTTCATTAAACTAGGGAACTTTCATTTGCTTTCCCCTTCCAAGTTCTTGGTATCGTGGTTTTTTTTTTTTTTGAAAAACATTTCTGGTCAGCCTCTATCACCATCTCTTAGGTCAAGATGATGCTCACTTTTCTCTTTATAGCTAAATCATTAAAAGATAGTAACAAGCTGCAATTAACAGTTAACCAAAAAAAAACACCATCCTTCTTTAAAAATGCAAAAGGATAATATGTGACAGCCTGAAGGCTGTGGAAAAAAAGGCCACATCTTATTATTATCGACCTAATGGAACTGACCTTGTTGCATATCTGTCAAGTTTCTATAGCTAGTTCTCTCCATTGCTTTTCTTGGAGATTACTCCACTTCTGTATTGGATTCCATAACCTAACTCTTATATTTATGATTGGTACAATAGAATGATATGATGCATGCATTCCCATGTAAATGCTGGGCTTCTAAGTGTAGATTTTGTATTTCGCCTAGTTCATATTGGTTAAACTCTGAATAGCAATTCTATCCTAGGCCTCTGTAAAGGCTACTAATGAGCACCACTTTTTCCAGGATCATGCCAATGTTCGATCTGATGCTTATGGACTTACTCAATCTCCTTATCACGATTCAACAGTTGATACTTTGAGGGGAAGAGCTTCACCTTTTGGTGCAGGCCAAATATCACGTGCTCGCCTTATGTCTCAACAAGACAAGAGGGGGCATGTTTTTTCATCACCTCAGAGGGATGATGACTATCTCCTGCAACGAGACACCTTTGCAAACAATAGAACAAGTGCTCAATCTAACAGTCATCCTATTATGGGACCAGAAAATCCAAATGTCTTTTCTGATGCACAAACCTTCCACCATGACACTGAGCTGCGGTTGGAAAGGAAACGCAAGGTGTCCTGAAGTTTTCAAGAGATTTTTGCTTTCTCTCTCTCTTTTAATCAAGGATTGGTAATTATATATGTGGTTGCCTTTTGTAGATTGAGGAACCAAGAACTGTAAGGGATGTTGAAGCTTGTGAGAATCGGATGCGCAAAGAGCTTGAGAAACAAGATATTTTAAGGCGGAAGGTACCATCTTATCAGTCTTGAATTGCTGATGTAGTATTTTTTTCATCTGATTCAGATGTTTGAACTTGCATTTTCAGAATGAAGAACGAATGAGGAAAGAGATGGAAAGGCTTGACCGTGAGAGACGAAAAGAAGAAGAGAGGTTAATGCGTGAAAGACAAAGAGAGGAGGAGAGATTACTGCGGGAGCAAAAACGTGAACTTGAGCGAAGAGAAAAGTTTATGCAGAAAGAGTATTTAAGAGTGAGTTTCGAGTCCATTATTCCGAGCTTTTAGGTAATTTTTTTTTAATGTTTAGATAGCAGTATCCCAACCATCTCTTTGTTCTCCTTGTTTATTTTTAAGGCCGAGAAAAGAAGACAAAAAGAAGAGCTTCGTAGGGAGAAAGAGGCAGTGAAACGCAAAGCTGCCATGGAGAAGGCTACTGCACGTAAGATTGCTAAAGACTCTTTGGATCTTATTGAGGATGAACAGCTAGAACTCATGGAATTGGCTGCTGCAAGCAAAGGCTTAGCCTCAATAGTTAACCTCAACTATGATACTTTGCAAAACCTCGATTCATTCAGAGGTAATGATGATACCTGAAGATTAGACCATTTTGAAAAAGAATAATTTAATTTTTCTGTTGAAATAGGACGGTTAGAAGTTTGTTTGTTTTACATTTTCTGATTAGTTATAAAAACAAATTTTTGTGCTCCAGACTTGTTGATCACATTCCCATCCGAGTCCGTGCAATTAAAAAAACCCTTTGGATTTCAACCTTGGTTGGATTCTGAAGAAAATATCGGGAATCTTCTGATGGTATGTCCTAAAACTCACCTTTTATTTTCTTGAACTGTGATATGTATTATCTATCCATGATTAGCAGATGATGATGTGATTCACTAGGTTCCATTTTAGTCCCACTAATGAAATTCTGACAACTTCTAGTTGGCTCATTTTTCACTGCTCATTTCTTTTTAACTTCATAAAAATGAAAAAAAAAATCATAAAAGTTATGCTTTCTTCTATACTGCTTCTCTATGCTTGTTGTGTTGATCCAGATAATTTTTGATAATGTTAATACTCTCGTCTTTATTTTGAGGTCCCAAAATCTTTATCCTTTTCAGGTCTGGAGATTTTTTATTACTTTTGCTGATGTTCTTGGGTTATGGCCATTTACACTTGATGAGTTTGTTCAAGCTTTCCATGACTATGTGAGTTTCATGTCTCAATTTTGTTTTGTCTAACTTCATTTTATGCATCTTCCTCTCAGTTGATTTTTATACTATTTTGATTTTAGGATTCAAGATTGCTCAGTGAATTACATGTTGCTCTTCTAAAATTAATAATAAAAGACATTGAAGATGTTGCAAGGACGCCTTCTATTGGATTAGGAATAAATCAATATTATACAGCCAATCCTGAAGGTGGACATCCACAAATTGTTCAAGGGGTAAGCTCTGCTCCATGGACATGTTTACTGGTATTCATTGGCATGATATCCTTTCAGTTGATGCTTAATCATTTTTTACTTTTACTCCAATGTATTAGGCATACACATGGGGTTTTGATATACGCAACTGGCAGCAACACTTAAATCCATTAACGTGGCCCGAAATACTCCGGCAATTGGCATTGTCTGCAGGATTTGGGCCACAGTTGAGGAAAAGGAATGCAACATGGACTGGTTTGGGCGATATTGACGAGGTTTGTCCTTGTCTTCATTTCTTTATTTTCTTCAATGCTCTCCCTGCTTTAGCTCCTTTAATGTGCCATATATATGCCAACTGAAACTGGTCTTGTACACCAATGGATGTTCAGAGCAGTAACATTTGGAATGACATAATTGATGTCTTGCTATAGACTTGGAAGATAGGTAGACATAGGCAAAATATTCGGGTAGCACATTTAGTAAAAGATTGAAGCTTTTTCATTGGAGTTATAAATAAAATGATATATAACTAAAGAGAGGAGGAATAATACAGTCAATAAAATTGAATGCTGAAACTGCACTTAATGGGAGTAGTTACATAATTATGGTTATTTTATGTGAATTTGTTAATTAGGATATATCTGCCTTTTAGGAGCGAGTTCATTATTATTATTATTATAATTATTAGGACTATTTGGCATTTAGGATTCTTCAGGATTTTGTTGTGCCTTTATAACTAACTCATCAAATAAATGACATGAGTCTTCCTTGGTGCACTTGTGAAATTCCTAGGTTTTCAGCTATAAAGTTCCATGTTTGGATCCTGAGAAGCAGGCATTTAATGAAAAAATGCTGAAAAGTATGATTGTCTTTAAATTTTCCCTCCTAAGATAGATAACTTGGTAATGGTTTTTATCAATTTAGTGTCATACATAAAATGTTTCTTGGTGGGTTTTGAGCTTCATTATGTTTCGACACTTGTCAAATAACTTGTTGTGATATCAATCATGTTCAATCTAGTTGATAACTGTCACCACATTTTGTTAGTGTGTTATTTTGTATAATAAGATGTTTGCTGACCGATTATTATTTTTATGCTATGTCCTTCTTGTACTCACAGATGATTGTATTTTTAGATGCAGGTTAAGGATTGTGAAGATATCATTTCTACTATACGCAACGGATCAGCAGCTGAAAATGCATTTGCATTAATGCGAGAAAAGGGTTTATTGCTTCCTAGAAAGTCTAGGCATCGGTTGACACCTGGAACTGTTAAGTTTGCAGCTTTTCATGTTCTTTCTCTTGAAGGGAGCAAAGGATTAACAGTGCTAGAACTTGCAGACAAGATTCAGGTGAGTTCTTTTGTTTGCCAACATTAATTTTCCCCACTGTTGTTTTCCTTACTTGTCTCCTTTGCTTACAGATATTTCCTTACTTGTCTCCTTTGCTTACAGAAATCTGGACTTCGAGACCTGACAACAAGCAAGACGCCAGAGGCATCTATTTCTGTTGCTTTGACAAGGGATCAAAAGCTTTTTGAAAGAATTGCTCCTTCAACATATTGTGTAAGAGCAGCTTTCAGAAAGGATCCTGCTGATGCCGAGGCAATACTTGCAGCAGCAAGAAAAAAAATTCGAATATTTGAAAATGGATTTTTAGGTGGAGAAGTTGCTGATGATGTTGAAAGAGATGAAGAATCTGAAGGCGATGTTGATGAGGATCCTGAAGTTGATGATTTAGCTACTCCATTGAGTGCTAACAAAAGCACTGTCCCTTCTAGTAAATTAAATACTTTGTCAGTGAGTGGAAAATATAAAGTCGGTAATGATATTTCATTAACTGTACAAAATGAGTCTGAGAAAGGTCTTTCAACTTTCTCTCTGAATGGTCCAAAGGATGTGATGACTCCCATTATCATCGAGCAGTGTGTTACTCATAAAGATGAGGGGACTAATAATGGAGATGGACAAAATATTGAAATCGATGAAAGCAAGTCAGGTGAATCATGGATTCAGGGACTCACAGAAGGGGAATATTCTCATCTCAGTGTCGAAGAGCGTCTTAATGCTCTTGTTGTATTAGTTGGTATTGCGAATGAAGGGAATTCCATTCGTTCTGTTCTTGAGGTAAAAGCTCCTTTTCATTTTGTTAAATCACACTCTCATCCCAGGAAGCTGTTAGTTTTTCTCCTTGTAACTAATAGCAAGTTTTACAGGATCGTTTGGAAGCTGCAAATGCTCTTAAAAAACAAATGTGGGCTGAGGCGCAGTTAGATAGAAGTCGGTTGAAAGAAGAGTTCATCAGTAAATTAGATTTTCCGTCTTTAACTGGGGGCAGAGTTGAAACACAAGTCGCTAGTTCTGCTTTGGAAGGCAGCCAAAGCCCCTTGGTTCTTGTTGATAGCAAAAATAAGGAAGCATCTCCAAGTAATGCTGAGGATCAGAAATCTTTGGCAGAAAATGTAGAGAATCACTTAAGCAGTGTTCTTTCTGAAAAAGCCTTAGTTGTTCAAGATCTTTCCATGAATCCAGATAACATTTCAGTGCAGCAGCATGGATATGCTTCAAAAAGGTCACGTTCACAATTGAAAGCTTATGTTACCCACTTAGCAGAAGAGCTGTATATTTACAGGTCCTTGCCTCTTGGCCAAGATCGCAGACGTAATAGATACTGGCAGTTTGTGGCATCTGCTTCTAGAAATGATCCTTGTTCTGGTAGGATCTTTGTAGAACTGCATGGCGGCAATTGGAGAGTTATTGATTCAGAAGAGGTAATTTCTCTTGTTGTGGTTTATGCATTTATATCTTGATTGCAATCTCTGTTGAAAAATATCTAAGAACCCATGGTAAAAAAATATTAATATTTGTTTTGACTCTTAAAGCTAGAGTTAAAATGAGGTTCTTTAGTCGAAGAATAACACCAATTATCCACGACCATGGATATATTAGTTGCAGACATAATCTGAATAATGGTAACTATAATGATTTTACCTATTGGGAGGGGGCAGGGTGGTTTGGACATGATGATGGTGTGTTTTGGTTTAATGTGGCTTCACAATTATGGGACATTATTAAATCATCTTGGGGATAATTAGTGCTTTTCCACCATTCCAGGGGAAGCATATAGTTGTAATCTTAGAGATAATATATAATCACCTCTTGTAGTGGAAGCACATGTTTTCTCATCTCTTACCTTTCTGTTGGCTGTTTCCTTAGAGGTTGTCCTGGCATTAAAAGCAAGAAATACTCCACTTTTTCCTTGTTTGCTAGAGCTGAAAAATCATCTCTATACTGATGAAAAACCAGGCTCTCTTTATCTCTCATGATTGATTGCATGAGAGTACGAACCTCCTTGGGTCATATGGTTGTTTTTTGTTCTTTGGTTGATGCCTTGCAGCATTCACTGACACCATATTCAACACTATTTCTGTTCAGGCCTTTGATACTCTTTTGTCATCTCTGGATACTCGTGGGGTTAGGGAATCTCATTTGCGTATAATGTTGCAAAAGATTGAGTCTTCTTTCAAAGAAAATGGACGAAGGAACTTGTGGTCTCCAAACATTGTGTGCCAAAGTGGAACAACAGATGAAAACAAAAAAGCTGAAACAGACAGCGGTAATTGCCCAGCTGACATCGATGATCCTAGCAGTATGTTTTGTGTTTCCAGCTCAGATACTTTCGATACTTTTTCATTGTTTAGAATTGAGCTTGGGAGAAATTCAGCAGAGAAGAAGGGTGCTTTGAAAAGGTACCTGGATTTTCAGAACTGGATGTGGAAAGACTGCTTCAATTCCTCAACATTACGTGCCATGAAATTTGGGAAGAAAAGATGTGAGCAGTTATTGGATACCTGTAACCTGTGTTTCAGCTCTTATCTCTCGGAAGACACCCATTGTCTTTCTTGCCACCAAACATTTAAAGTTGATAAAAAGAATTTTGATTTTGCTGAACATGAGATTCAATGCAAAGAGAAAAGGTTTGATCCTGGAAATGCACGTGCTTTTGATTCTTGTTTACCACTGGGAATCAGGTTGCTGACAGCGCTATTAGGTTCCATAGAGGTTGGAATGACATTTTCATATTACAGTTTAATTTTGATTTCCCAATTCTCTCTATCAATTAAAAAAATACGAGGAAAATATTTTCTTAAGATTCTGGGTTCTAAGCATTGATAACTTCTAATCATGTTGACCCATATATTTTCACTTTTGAGTTGGCAGGTATCTGTTCCACAGGAAGCTCTTGAGTCATTTTGGATGGAAATCTGCAGGAAGGACTGGGTTGTGAAGTTGATAATGTCATCATCAACTGAGGAGCTCCTACAGGTTCTCAACATCTTACACATCGCTAAAATTTTACTTGCACACACACACACACACACACACCACTATGCTAAATCTGTGTTTTTCCTGCTCCATTTCTGGCATAAATATGTAATGCCAAATCAATTTATTTTAAATAGTGATGATCTTAGATTTGTTTTGTTGCTTCTATTACTGTTGTTTTATTCTGTTAATGATGGGGTGGGGGGAGCATTTTTTCATTCATTTTCTCAGAGAAAACATACTGTTATTCCAACACTGTTTTGTTTTTTTCAAATATTTCATGGATATGCAGGCTTCATCTTTGGAGGTATGTACCACTGTTTGTTACTTCCTCGCATATAATCTGAACCTGGTTTTGATATATAGAAGAATCATGTATATTGATTTTCTCCCGTTTCCATTGCGGCATTATTTTCATGCATTCATTGCTCCTTAATGCAGTACACAATCACATTTTGCGATAATAAAGTCATGACATGGTATAATAGACCCAAAAAGGCTGTTGCCCTGTTATCGTCTTGCTGAAGTTCTGTCCCGGGAGGCTATAAAAGACCATGGATTTCAATATATCTGCATGGATTAAAATTTTCTTTGTGCTAATGTGCTCCTACGTGGACAAGTGTGCCTGTGGATGTGCCCATCTTATGATTTGTACCAAGCTAGTAGCCTGTTATGATTTGTACCAAGCCAGTAGCACAACAAGCATTTTACGTGCCTAGTGTCATGTTTCTGTCTTGTGTGTATGGTGGGATGTTTTTGCTTATTTTACAGTTCATATCGCAGAGATTGACTGTGTTCGAGAGTGCCATAAAAAGAGAGAGATTGTCATCAAATTTTGAGACGACTAAGGAATTATTGGGCCCCTCTGCATCATCAGGAAGTGCAGCACGTGATTCTGCTAGTCTGGGATCAGTTTCTCTACTTCCATGGATGCCAAAAACCAGTGCAGCTGTGGCCCTGAGGCTTTTCGAGCTAGATGCATCTATTATTTATGTAAAGAATGAGAAACCTGAACCCTCTACAGACAAGTCAGTCAAAGTATACATGGTCAGTTAGTTTTTCCCTCCTCTTTTGATCTTTTTCTGTTTCATTTACTGCAATTGTCTATGTGCGCGTGCGCTCCCGTGTGTGTGTTTGAGAGGGAGAGGGGGAGGTGGGTTGGCATCACTTTCTTTCTTTCCTTCTTTTTTTATTCCAAGTTTATATCGAGTGCAAACTCTTGCAAAAAGCCTAAAAGGGTTGGTCGTTCGAGTGTTTTAAAGGGAAGTTATAATCCCACATGTTCTGAGGCTGTTTATACCCATATACTTGGTTGGGGGAAGAGTAGTTTCAAGCCCATGCTTGGAATGATTGCCTTTTATGGGCAAGTTGGGGCCACACATTTAGTTAAAAAAGAGGAGAGAATCTGCCAGTGGCACTTTAGAAAATTTCAGGTGATCACTGATAGGAAAGATGTTTTGATTTTTATTTTGATTTTGATTATGATTATGCACCTGGTTTTTCTCATGCAGAAACTTCCATCAAGATATTCTGACTTTAAGAATGAAGAGGTCGAAATAAAAGATGTAAAGCTAGAAGAGCACAATAAAGAAGAGATTGTTGATCTACGTGGTAAGCGTAGCAATTATAAACGTGGACGAGGGGGGCGTGATCAAGGACTTGCTACAAAGTGGCAGAGAAGAGTACCTGGTTTAAAATCTGATACAGGCAGGCAAAGTTCTTCTAGGGGAATTCAGAATTTGAATCAAGGTCCAAGGCAACAGGGTAGAAAAACAAATTTGCAAGCATCTAGTCGGGGCCGTCGGACAGTTAGGAAGAGGAGAGTGGAAAAGACGGTTGCCAAGGAGCCATTGCTTGGTCGGATGAGGAGAGTGGAAAAGACGGTTGCCAAGGAGCCATTGCTTGGTCGGATGACCAACACGGTTGCTGCCCCCGTGAGCTACCTGTCTAAAAAAACAGCTGCCCGCAACAGCTATGTCAAGTCATTCAGAAACCTGGATGATGAGGATTGGAGTGCTAAAAAGGGCAGTCTGAATGTGGTGGGTGATGATAATAGCAACAGTATGGAAGAAGCAGAATCTGACGATGATGTTGAAGAAGAGGTATATGAGCAAGGAAATTGGGAGCCAGGTTTCAATGGCACTTCCAATGGGTGGAACAGGAATTCAATGGAAGTGAGTGATGATGATGGAGATGCATCTAATGGCATTGCAGCAATGGGAGATGATGATTCAGAGGGGGACATAGAAATGAGTGACGGGTCAGACCGAGAAGCCAATCGGGTGAAGAATGATGAAGGCCTAGACTATGCAGATTCAGATGAGTACAGTGACTGAAGCACATTGATATTCAAGGGATTGCTGATGCGCTTGCGATAGTCATATATTGAGCTGCATTAAAGTTTTTTTGTCATGCAGCTTGACTGGCAACCAGAAATTTATGTATAATAGGGGAAGTAAGAAAGTGAATTGCCCCTCTCCATTCCTCTCTACATATATAGGGCAATACATAGCAGAAAGAAGAGGTAGAAAGTAATTAGGTAGATCCGCGTTGTAATTCATTATTGTTAGGGAGGCAGTGGATTGTATTTGTACAAGTGCCCTGAAAATGAGTTTTCTCATCCTTTTGATTCTATTTAAATGGTGTTTTGTCTACCAGAAATTTGTCAATAAAGCAAATTCACGTTACTCTTTTTCTTTTTCTTCTCCTAGGGAATTTTCTCTTTAATCAAGTAAAAAAGAAAGGCTAATGAGGAGCTGCTCCTGGTCCTGGTATCAGAGCTAGAGTTAATATCGAGCATGACACGGGAGATCTAATGGCATCCTTTATTTAAGCATGACATAAATTGAAAAAAACAATAATAATAAATGTTTTTTTAATTAGAAATATATTAAAATAATATTTTTTATAATTTATTTTTAATATAAAAACATCAAGATAATTTAAAAATATTTAAAAAGTTAATTTTAAAATTTTTAGAAACTTTTAAAGAACAGTTTAACCGGACTCCAAAGACACCTTTATTTTCTCACTTTTCTTTCTTGGATCTGGAAAAGTTGCAAAAGCTCTCCCTCTCTCTCTTTGTCATTACTCTCGAGATTCAAACCACGAAAATCAAATCAATCCCTTATAAGTTGCACGTGTGTATCTTTATGACTTAACTGCCCTTTATTTTAAAAATATCCAACTCTAGTCTCTGAACATCCTCCTCCTCCACAACTCACTCACCCAGTACCCTATATACTCACTCACTCACTCACCGTCTCACCCAACCAAAAACTGCAAACTTGTGCAAAAAAAAGAAGTAAAATGTCTGCAATTTCAGTCCCTCTTTATCAATCAAAACTCACATTTCCATCAACAACCGCCGCCGCCTCTCCTTCCTCTGCGTTTTTTGTTTCCACTAACAAACTCTCCTTTTCCACGGCACTCCTCCATGTTACCTCCCATATTACTTCCCGTACACTCGCTTCCACCAATCAGTCGCTCTCCACCACCACCACCGCAACTATCGAAATCAACAACAACGACCCCTCCGATCCTCACACTACCGCAATTGTAATCCGCGCTCGCAATCGAATCGGTCTCCTCCAGGTAATCACGCGCGTCTTCAAAATCCTCGGCCTCCGTATCGAAAAAGCCACCGTCGAATTCGATGAAGGCGGCGGCGGAGGTGGAGGAGAGTGCTTTATCAAGACGTTTTATGTCTCTGATTCACATGGTAACCGAATTGAGGATGATCAAAGTTTGGAGAAGATTAAGAAAGCGTTGTTTGATGCGATTGATGGTGGAGCTGGAGAGGTCAAGGTGGGGTCTAGTAGTAGTACAGGGAAAGGAGTTGTGGTTAGGAGAAGTGGTGGATTAAGAGGAGGAGAGACGAGAGTGGGAGTGGAGAATATGTTTGGGTTAATGGATCGGTTTTTAAAATCCGACCCGAGTAGTTTACAAAAAGACATCTTGGATCATGTTGAATATACTGTTGCTAGGTCAAGGTTTAGTTTTGATGATTTTGAAGCTTATCAGGTAATTAATTAATTGATTATTATGCCTATCATTATTAGTCTTTTTAATTCTGTTTTTTTGGTAACGGTGTCTTTTTATTTTTACGGTTGGTAAATAACGGCTCTTTTGAATTTTGGCGGGAACTCAGGCTCTCTGCCACGCAAGTGGGTCCATGGTTGGTTATTTTGGTGGGTCCCACTTGCAGGCGAGACACGGAGAGAGTGAACTCTGGGATCACTGATTGATTTTGTTTTTAATAGTAATTCGTAATTTCTTTTTGGAGTGATTATTGTTGTGAATTTGACTTTTGGAATGGTGAAATGTGTAGGCTTTAGCGCATAGTGTAAGGGATCGGTTGATTGAAAGATGGCATGATACACAACTACATTTCAAGAAGAAAGATCCTAAGCGCATATACTTCTTGTCGATGGAGTTTCTTATGGGTATTGATGTGTTTTGTTACTATATGTGATTTATTTTTGGTGTTCTTAGCTTCTGTTGTATTGTAATATATCATGTTGGAGCTCTTTCTGGTGTTCTTAGCTTCTGTTGTTTTGTAATATTATCGTGCTGGAGGAAAGTTGGCAAGTTGATCATCTTGTATGTGAATCTTGAGCTTTCTGTGAAGTTTGATTTTTTAGTTTTTCAATATTGTAATAGGATTTCACTGGCTTCCCTGCTTTATTATTCATCTGTGTTTTTCCCGTGTTGGAGTTTTAATTTTTAGTTACATTTTTTGCTTCTGAAACGCTTGCTGTTGAATTTGAATTACGATTCACCCAGTGTATATTGGAATATTAGGACGTTCCTTGTCAAATAGTGCCATCAACCTTGGCATCCGGGACCAGTATGCGGATGCTTTGAAAGAGCTCGGTTTTGAGTTTGAAGTTTTGGCAGAGCAGGTTGGTTTGGCATATACTTTTCTACACTTTGGTGGGAGCACATTGATTTAGCTAGTAATTTACTTTTCCTTGAAGAAACTGATCCAAGTTAGATTTTTGGATTTCTGTGGTGGACTGTGGATTTGAATTCAGTCAATACAGCAATTACAATATTTTAGATACTCATTATTAAGGGATGTTTTAAATATCCAATAAAGTTAATTCATGCCTTGAAACAGTGAAGGGTGTTCTTTAACTTTTTAAATTCACATAGTGACGCTTTTCTAATCATAAATCGTTTTTTTTTTTTTGGTTCTGCGCTGATGTTTCAAGGAAGGAGATGCTGCTCTGGGTAATGGTGGTCTTGCTCGTCTTTCAGCATGTCAAATGGATTCTCTAGCAACAATGGACTATCCTGCATGGGGGTATTTCTCTACTCTGTGATTCTCCTTGTAAGAACCTTTTTTACTTGCTTACAGTGATCATCAACTCTCTGAAGCTTTAAAACATTTCCAAAGTTGAACGCAGCTGTATTGCCATGATTTTGGCCTTGCTTATCTCAAATCTATTGAGATTGTGTGAGTGGGATTCATCCACTGACACTTGGTATGTTGCTAGGTGACTTTATCGGCTAACCTAACTAACACTAGCAAAAGCTTTAACACCATTAAATAACTATTCTTTGACTATTTTTTGTTTCATATACAGGAAGATGTTAATTGATTTTCTGGAACACATATCATTTTTGCAGTTATGGACTGCGCTATCAATATGGGCTGTTTCGCCAGGTCATACTGGATGGCTATCAACATGAGCAGCCTGATTATTGGTTGAATTTTGGAAATCCTTGGGAGATAGAACGAGTTCATGTAACTTATCCTGTGAAGGTTTGCAAGTACTTTCCTATTTCTATCTCAATCAAGTTGCTTCATTCGTTATTGTTTATGTTGCATTACCACTGTACCATCCTTCTACCTTGAACTTATCTATCAACTATCTACTTGTGTTCTTTTTGGATGGATTAGTTCTATGGGACTGTGGAAGATGAAAATTTCAATGGAGGAAAACGTAAAGTTTGGCTCCCTGGAGAAACGGTATTGTAATATCTTCATGTACTCAAGACTGCATGGTTCATTTTCATCTTTTTATGTTACTTGACTTTTATTAGGTTTGGATGCTTCATATATCTATTTGAAATTGGATGAGTTGCATTTTTTTAAATGATAGCACATTTATGCTGACTTTCCTGAATTTAACTTATAGCATAATAGTTTGGTTCCATTTTGGCAGGTTGAAGCTGTAGCTTATGACAATCCAATACCTGGTCATGGAACAAGGAATACTATTACTCTTCGCCTCTGGGCTGCTAAACCAAGTGATCAAATTGATATGGTAATCTTGATTAAGTTGAATATCTATCCTTCCTACGTGTCATTTGATTTTACAGTTAAAACATGTGATATATTCTGGTGTAGATCAATTGACAGAAAAAGAATATTAACTTGATTTTTAAAATAACACTTTAGTTCAGGTAAATTTTTTCCAACAAAAAAAATAATAATCTTGCATCCTCATTTGCTGAGTATAAAATAGCATGGGTAAACATTTTACTTCTGCAGAAAAGGAAATGGTCACTATGTTTTTGTTTTGTTTTTTTCAATTTTTAATTCTCTCTTGCCGAGTCACTTTTTTTTTTATATAATAAAACCTGAAAGATTCTTAAGCCTTTATCTGAAACCCATGTCATTTGCAGGAGTCTTATAACACCGGAGACTATATTAATGCTGTTGTCAATAGACAGAGGGCTGAAACTATAAGTAGTGTTCTATTCCCTGATGACCGTTCATATCAGGTATTGTTTTTCCTTTTTTCTTGGCTCATAATAGCATGTGTATATTGAATTTCACTGTCCTATTATGTTGTTTCTTTATCCTCTGTTTGTAGTGCCTGTATTTTAAAGCAATTTGATTTCTTTGGAGGCCAATTTCACATTGATGAAAAGGGGATAGCACAAATATCTTTAATCAGATACTTGCACTTAATCATTGGTGGTTTACGTGTTGTTTTTTCAATTGCTCTGTTTTTTCCTATGCGCAGGCTCACATCCTTTTTGAATTATTATTTCCTTTTCTTTTTTCCAGTTTTGAGGCATCTTATTATCTTTGATGAAAGATGTTTTTATCTGTCTTGCAATGGGTTTTCATTGGTTGAGCTACTCTCTTGCAGGGGAAGGAACTACGGTTAAAACAACAATATTTCTTTGTCTCTGCATCATTGCAAGACATCATTCGGAGGTTCAAGGATTCTCACAGTAACTTTGATGACTTTCATGAGAAGGTTTTGCTCATTAGTTTTTGATATATGCAAAAAATTAGTTTTCTGACAACCAAATTTTTTAGCTTGCTTAGACCGTTCTTAGGCACTGTTTTATGCTGAACTACAAAGAAACAAATTTTTTTTTGGTAATTATTGATTTTCTTGTGGTGTCCTTTTCTAGAGCACACCATACGCCCGTGAGCGCCTGCACCTTCACACTAACACATATGTAGTTTAAATGTCCACAAACATTTATTTTAAGACAAACTTGACCAGATAACAGATACATGTGGCTTTTATTTTGCATTGAAGCCTTAGATTTCAGAGATTTTACTCGTTTCATTTATGGAGTTTGTTCTAAATTAAGATGATTAAACCATTGTCAACTTCTCGATTCATTATGAATGGTTAATTACATGTAAATTGACACATGGGCTGCTCCGTGGTATGAAGATGGAAAGTTTTGCATTTGCTTTCTTCCATAAAACTTGCACTAAAACTTGTCTCCATTGGTCTGACTTTGCCTTGCCACTTATATAGGTTGCTCTACAGCTGAATGATACTCACCCTTCTCTTGCAATAGCTGAGGTTATGAGAGTGCTTGTTGATGAAGAGCACTTGGATTGGAATAGAGCATGGGACATTGTGTGCAAGATTTTTTCTTTCACAACTCATACAGTATTACCTGAAGGACTGGAAAAGGTCCCTGTTGATCTGCTGGAAAGTCTTCTACCACGCCATTTACAAGTGGGTTTTCCTAGATGATTGTTTAATTGTTTTCCCCCCCTCTTACATGAATTGGATTCTATAATCATTTTCAGAACGTCCAGAAAACAAGTTTGGCTAGCCATTAATTGTATATACTCAACTTGAATTTCTTATTTCCAGCAGCTCATGCCAGAATCCCTTAGCAACCTCATATATTAATCATGATTGTTTCTGTAACCATTTCTATACTACAAAATCAATCTGCTAAAGATTGCAATTATAGATTATTAAAATATTCTCCACCTTTTTTTGAATATTTTTTAGTAATTTCTTATTTTTCAGATTATATACGATATAAATTTTGATTACATTGAAGAGCTGAAGAAGAAAATTGGTTTGGATTATGATCGACTTTCTAGGATGTCAATCGTTGAAGATGGTGCTATTAAGGTACTTTGCAAAACCACCCAAAGTTTTAATCTCTTCTATATTGGCCAAATTTTAATTCTTTTTTAACATCACTGACATACTCTTCATGTTTTATTTTGGCTCATATTTCTGCATTAGCTACCTTTTCTTATGTTTTCTTTTATGGTTACATGTAAAACATTTTCTTATTCTTGTCATGTTGTGAAGAAAAATGTGCTGTTAAAGAGCGTGTGTTGCTAGGAAATAGAACATGATTTGTGTTTGAAATAAAGAGCCGTGTATTTCCTTTCTTTCTCTCTCTCATCATCTCATATTCTTTTTTTATCTCTGCGCACATGTATTTTTGTGCAAAATGAGATACTGAAGGTAAGATTGATGCCTTGGGGACTCTTTTACCATTTTGGGTGGTTTGGTAGTGAAATCTTTTTGTTCTTTTTTTGGTAGTTTTCACTTCTCTTCTATATGCATAGCCTGGTGGTGAATTGTAAAGTTGTTGTGACAGCTGAGAATCAACCGTATTGTTTGACAGAGTATTCGAATGGCAAACCTAGCAATTGTTTGCTCTCATACTGTGAATGGAGTTTCTAGAGTGCATTCAGAATTGCTAAAAACAAGAGTATTCAAGGTAAACTTCACTTGTTTGAAATCTAAACATGTTAGATATTCATTGAGGCCTCTGACTCTCAGAAACTTCTTTGCAGGACTTCTATGAGCTGTGGCCTCATAAATTTGATTACAAGACAAATGGAGTAACACAGGTTAACTTAATTATCACCTTTGATTCACTTATTTACTCAAACCTTTTTCTTTGCTTGGGTGCTGCCATCATACTTACCTTTATACTGGAAAGGATTTCAAGGTATTAATGTTTATATCTCAGCGTCGCTGGATTGTTGTGAGCAATCCAAGTTTAAGTGCTCTTATCTCAAAGTGGCTTGGAACAGAAGCTTGGATCCGTGATGTGGACTTATTAGCTGGTTTGCAAGAACAAGCAGCCAATGCAGATCTACATGAAGAATGGAGGATGGTAACTTTATGCATGCAGTTACTATGAAATAATCTTTTACATATGGATTTATTTGTGATATTCTTATTCTTGTAGGTTAGGAAGGTTAACAAAATGAGACTTGCAGAGTACATTGAAGCAATGAGTGGGGTCAAGGTTTGAAACGAAACCTTTACAGGAATTTTTTAGGTTTTGTGTTTCCTTGTCTCTTTTTAGAAGACTACTTTTTTTGCATGGGCGTTGCCGTGGCCTACACGTGATTAGATGATTTTAATTTTTGTTTGTTATTTTAAAATGTCTTTCTAAAAGGATATCTTGGTATCAAATAACTAAAATCGATGTTATGTATGAAAATAATGCAATAAACTAAAAAATTAATTAAATTATCTTTAATTCAATAACATCCTTAGTGTTGTTATATAAAAAAAATGTCATCAGATTTCTTATCAATTCTTTAATGAAGTTATTTTGTTTTATGAGTAAGTGATAATAATATGAAATTTTAACCTTCCTTTTCAATTAAATAAACAAAATACTATATTCAAATTATTTATTCAAATTATTTATTAAATGATCTTTTATAAATTTAACTTTGCTATTAATTTAAACAATTAATAACCTATGCTATATCATAAATCAAGTAACTCTATGTCGTTGTTTGTTATAAGGAGGAGTATGATTCAATATTTCATTGTGTCTTTGATAAAATATATTGATGGAATGAAATCTCGAAACATAAATTAAATAACTTGAATATTGTAACTCACATGAACCAATAAACAAAATGCAAAATCAATTTTCAAAAAAATATTAATGGAATCTAGATGAACCCTATCAATTCATGAGATTTCTAAAGTCTAAAATTTTAAAACATTTTGCATGCATTTGGTTTAATCTCATATTTTCAAACTCCTTTTCTTATGTTAAGTTAAAAAGTGATTTCTTAAGATTGGAATTTTAGGTTTGTTATGCATTCATGTTCAAGTAACAATTTCTTTTTAGATGTGTCATCCTACATCACTTTATATTGCACATTTTTCTATTACAACATTGCTAATTTGCAATAACAAAAGCTGAAGAAGAATCAATGATACCATATAGGCAAAAGTAATATATGCGTGACATTAATCATCTTGTCAAGTCGGAAGTGATATAATTTTGCATAAAAAAATAACAATTTATATATATATATATATATATATATATATTTAATTAAATCT
>Ga0307511_10002407_pt1 | contig 19545 bp, 16 predicted proteins | sample 13_EM_MG_FD_200266 | JGI IMG/M metagenome (GOLD analysis project Ga0307511, IMG submission 200266) | Populus trichocarpa ectomycorrhiza microbial communities from riparian zone in the Pacific Northwest, United States - 13_EM | ecosystem: Host-associated > Plants > Roots > Unclassified | place... | reverse complement strand
CCGAGCCGGCGGGACCGATCAGAGCATCTGCGGCGTGGATGTGCAAGCCTATGTCCTTCGACCTGTGGGATTGGATCGTAAACAATTGCCCTCACGAACGTATACTTCGTATCTCGCAATTAACAACACCGATAGGTGACGTCTGGTGTGAATTCGAACCACGAACCTGCCGACTACTTCAAGAGGATCATTGAGTATGGTGTGATGGAATTTCAATTGAAGTTCAACTAGCCGGGATCTCGATTTTTACTACCCCACCGAATTTCAGATCGATCTCAGAAGCCGCACCGGGCGGTCTCACTATAACCCACTAATCTGTGGCAGACTTGCCTTCGCCATTACTTAGATACCGAGGCACCTTGTGCATCGCCACGAACCTCAACCGAAATTGTCGATGAATAAATAGTTGAGGGATGACTCGGCCGGCCCATCGGGAAAATCTGGAGTTACAGCAGGTTTCATTTCGATAGACCGTTCTGTATAGGATACAGCCCCAAAACGTTTACTTTTTGATCGCATTGGGGCTCGGCACCCCGGCATGACGCACGAGACCGGAGCCAGGGCCTTACGCACAACCTACCCTCTGCCCCCGTTCCAACCCAAGGAAGGGAACGATATATCCCTCCACGTATCGCGGGTCGCCGACGGCCCTACTGACGGAAGAAGAAGCTTCGGGTTACGCCAAAGGAAAAACTTATCGTTGTTCAGCGATAGAGGTGCCTGAATTGTGTTCTTCGCCATTGCTTATCATCGTCGTTCCCTCGATCACGTCTCGGTGATCTTGGACCTGGCGACTTCACACAGCGAGGCACATTCGTCGCACGCGGTTCGTCCCCCTTCTACCGAGCTCACTTCGGAGATCTGGAGAGGGGACCTCATGGGTAAGTCTTCTTTTGGTGGTCCCCATGTCCCTCGGTGGCTCATGGGTTTGGACTATATCCAGAGTCACGAGATGGTTGAAATAGCTCAAATAGATGAGGCGCATTGCAACAAGGGGACCTCGGCTCACTCGTTGAGGCCAAGGTTTCGCAGCTCCAAGCAACCGGCATGTTCTCCAAGCAATTCGTCGCTCTCGCCCTCTGCCTTCTCCAGGTCCTCGCTGCTCCCTCCCCCCTTATCACCGTCAAGAAGGCCAAGAAAGCGATTGCTGGACATTACATCGTGACATTCAAGAACGACGTTATCCGCTCCGATGGTGTCTCCTCCGTTACCAGCTGGATCAGCTCCCAGTCGAAAGTTACACACGAATGGGACATCATCAGCGGGTTCGCTGGAGCCTTCACCGATGCTGATTTGGAAGTCTTGAGGTCCAACCCCAACATTGCATCCATTGAGGAGGATGCTTTCGTTTACACCCAGGCCGTTACCACTCAGTAAACATCTCCAATGCTCGGACTGTTCGGTGATACTTACGCATTCACTTAGGACGAACGCTCCGTGGGGTCTCGGACGGATCAGCTCCCAGACCAAGCTCACCAACCAGGGCACTACTGCTCTCACCTACACCTACAAGTACGATAGCACTGCTGGAGCCAACTCCGACGTCTACATCATCGGTACGTGTCCTGAATAGTCGATATGCTGGGCCAGGACTAACCCATGAACGTTTAGATTCCGGCGAGTACCCTTGACAAACTTGGGGATCGAATCTTACGAAATTATCCACGCTTCAGGTATCCTCATCACCCACGTAAGCCACCTTACCCCTTCTCCCTCGAGGGTTCCCTTATCGTTTCACATTACAGCCCGCCTTCGAAGGTGAGAAGCTCGACTTTTTCGCGGTAATCATCATCTAAACGACGTGTTTCTAAAGGTCGGGCCTCTTGGGGAATTAATATGTAGGTAGCTGCTTGTCGACATCTCTGGGACCCTGCTGATTCCTTCCTATCCAGCGGTACGAGCTGGTAGGACCTTGTACCAACCGACCGATCGTTGACTTTTCATCTCCCTCGCTCCCGTCAGGTGGTGGTTCGGTACGCCCGAGGTGCCCTCTGTGATGCTGATCGATTAATAGACCGTTACTTGCAGAACACCGACACTTACGGGTATGGTCACTACCATTTTCCCCCGTTTTACCGATCTCATCGCCGCATCATATAGTCACGGTACCACATGTGCTGGGGTTGCCGTCTCTGGTCCATAGTAAGTGCCCACAAGTGTCCGCTATTATATGGCGTGTTTTGCATCGAGCAACCAATGCGACCTACAGTGGTGTTGCCAAGTCTGCCAAGGTCATCGCTGTCAAAATCTATGACGACGACAAGTGTGTATCTTATCCGTCTCTCCGGGCTCTATCCATCTGACCCGAGCGTTTCAAAGCAATGGCTCCTGGGCTAATGTGTACGTTCATCTTTTACACGGCACGGCCACGATTTAATCGCTATTTACGTTCCCGACAGTATTTCCGCTATGGAGTGGGTCGCTGGTGCGGCTAAACGCAGCGGTCGTCCTTCTGTCGCTTCCCTGAGCTTAGGCGGTGACACCAACAATGCCGTCAACGCGGCCGCCACCAACCTCGTCTCCTCTGGTGTTACCACCCTCGCTGCCGCTGGGAACGAAGGCAATGACGCTGCCAACACATCCCCTGCCAACACTCCCTCTGTTATCACTGTCGCTGCCTCCACCATCGCTGACGCAAAGGCTTACTTCTCCAACTGGGGTTCCGTTATTGATATCTGGGCTCCTGGTGCGTAATGACCTTTACCAGTCCTGAAAGTCGTTTCACCTGGGGTATAGGTGAAGACATCATCACCACCTCGATGGACGGCAAATCCTCCATGGAGGGTGGAACTTCCTTAGCTACCCCATTCGTTGCCGGTTATGCTGCTTACCTTCTCACTCTCGACTCCTCTTTGACCCCTGCTACTGTTGATTCTACCATCAAGTCGAAGGCGCTCAAGAACGTTCTCAGCGGCGTCCGTGAGTTCACCGATTTCTCAATGACTATCGGTATCACACGAGACTCATATTCCTCTCAATAGCCGCCGGGACCATCAATGCCCTGCTCAACAATGGCCTTTGAAGCGTGTCCCACTTTTCGGTCTCCTGGATTGTGAGCGACCGCGGCCGAACCAACCGGGTAATGGGAGCTTGAACTCTAACTCTACCAACCTTGTCACTCATTCGTTCATCTCCGCGGTTCGTGCGATTTCGAATCCGAACTTTGTTAATCTAGCTATTCATCTGTGTATATCTGCGGCTTGCACGATGAATAATAACTGCTGTCTTTTTGTGGAACCAATACTACGAGTCGCAAGTATGGACCAGATCAAAAGTCCCAACGCTCTCTCATGACGAGAAAGCGTAACGTGGACTAGAGCGCGTTAGCAGATGTCTAGTTGAAGGACAGTGACGAATCTCCCCAACTTCCGCCTGGCCACGTCGAGGATTCGCCGCTCCTCATCCTCGGATATAACGAGGTACGAGGAATCGACTTTCATCGTGACATTCCAATGGTCCTTGTCCTTGTCAAGTCGCGACTCCAACGAGGCGAGAGCCTTTCCGGCAGCCTCCCAATCGACATCATCGATACGGCTCTCCCATGCCGGCCCCGCGTCCAAAGTGAAGCAGATTTTTATAGAACGCGGACTCCCATCGTCTGCTGCAGCCGGGAATGTCGAGGCCAGGTAGTGTAAGGCAGGTCCGAGGGGTTCGTCGAGGAAGAGGTGGATTCCGTTTAGATATAGGGATGACAGTCGGGTGCAGGACGATAAGGAGAGTGGGTAATCGCATTCTGTTAACAGGCGGAGTCAGAATAAGGAATGATTGTAGCCAGTTCGACCTATAACCCCTACCTGTGTGGAACACTCCGGAGATGCTCAGTTCTGAGAGGGACGGGGCACAAGCTTCAATCATTTCGCTGAGCGGAAGCAAGTGTTCGTCCTCCCAAGAAATCTCGAGTCGGGAAAGGTTCAAGTTCGACGGTACTCTCGCCAAACGTTTTGTAATCGTCGAGGAACATCCACGCAACGAGAGGTGTTTTAGGGTTGGCAAGATTATATCCGCGTCATCCACTGGGTGTGATGTTGACCCTGCGCTCGAGATTGAGCAGCAGTCGCCAGGTCGCATGGTACGTTTATTAGTCTCATCCTCGGACCCGGATTCCGAGCCAGACTCCGCTTCGTCATCGTTGAGGAATTCCCCGTCCCCCCACTCCACATCATGTATGACCAGCGATATGAGGTTCTTGAACGGGGCGATCAACGTAAACAGCTCGTTCGCCTCCTGAAATCGTAACCCTTCCAACACAAGTTCGTCAATAGATGAACTGTACGTGTCGAAGAAGGTCGTGAGGCGCTCGTGTAGGTCACGGAAGTCGACACCCCGCAACTCGAGATGATGTAGGTTCTTGAGGTTCGGCCAAGTCGAAAGCGAGAGGAATGATTCCGCTCCAAAAACGTGGAGGCCACATACGGTGCTGGGACCTTCCGGGCTCTCCGAGAGTATTTCCAACCACCGGTTCGCATCTTCCGCAGACCGAAGGGATACTTGCGATCGGGAAACCCCAACTCCACTGCTGAGAGCCCCGGCCATGTTCTGCGGGGTAGATGGCACTTAGATCTGAGCGGTTACACCCCATAGAATCCTCACTCACTCCACGGTATCTTTTGTTGGGTCGGGATTATGTAGTAACCAGCGCGGCGCGAACTGCAACCGTAGGTTCAGTACTGGGAGGCAGATCCGAGGAACCCGCATACCTGCTCCCTGCCAGCAAAGTTGCAGGATTAGGCGTTAAACATCTCGGAGCCACCGCACCCAACTAGATGGCGGTGATGGCGGCGGTCGCGGCTCAGCGCCTGGAAATCGGAGGCGGATCGGTCCCAAGCGCCCGGCAATCATCGAAGTTATCAGGTTACTGCGACCCCCCACATCCCTTAGGACGGGCTCGTCATGATTCGTTTCCGTATAAAAAGGTTTACATACATTCCGCCACCATCCGTTGATTGTGACTTTCGATCCACGTAATACATAAAAGAGGGACCCTAACAAATTATAAACAACTCGTCACCGGGGGGGCTTAATGGTCGGAGAGCAACTGCGCGGCTTTGCGCGCATTCGCGCGAACGGCTTCCAGCTGAAGCTCCAAGTTCCTGATCTGAGCGCGAGCCTCTCTGAGCTCGGCGTTCAGTTTGTTGTTTTCGACACGGAGGGTGGCGGCCTCCTATAATGGGAGTCAGTAAATGGGCTTGACGGAGGGTGAAATGGTCAACACGGACCTCGGTGGTATTGGGAGTCGGCAAGGGAATGATAGGTGGGGGAGAAAATGTCGGCTCTTGTTTGGCATAAACCGGCTCACGAATTTCTGGAGCCGGAGCAGGGGCAGGAGCGGCAGAGACAGGAGTAGCCAAACTGGTTGATCTAGAGATGGCAGGAGACTCCGCGGGAGCAGAGGGTTTCGAGGGGGTGGTGGTGGAGGTCGACACGACACCATTCTCGAGACTGACCAACTTCAAGGTGGGTTGTTTACCAGAGAAGAACTCGCCAGCAGTCAAGGAAGGTTCGGAAGATGGAGCTGGAGGGTAGATATCGGATTGGAAGGAGTCGGACTGTATGCTTTGGGTGAGACGGATGTATTTCATTGAATGGGGTGGGACTTACCTTTCGTGGAACGATGAAAGCGATCGGTTCAACAGCAGATGCTGTAACCTTGTATGCCCGAGCAATCTCACATTCGGCCACCTCCAAGGCGCGGCGGGGGAGGAAGCACATTCCACGCTGGGGGTCTGAAGACTTGTGCTCGGAAAGGGCGAAAAGCGAGTCGGATTCGTACTCGTAGTACCGAATGTTTCCATCTCTGTTCACGATCTCAGTAATGGAACAAACGGCAGGAAATGAAAATGGAAGCACCCTTTGCCAGCAAGGAAAAGAATGCCGTTATCACTCCAGAAGGGCATTACGACGCCGGAGGATTGGTCGAGAGTGATCATCTTGGCATTGTCGAGGCTACCAGCATCCCAAATTCCAACCTGTCGGTCGCTCATCTTGCTGAAACCGGTGGTAGCGAAAGAATCCTTTTCTCCCATCCACACGACACGAGCGCCCTTGATGCCGCCGTGACCTTCATTAACCCGCACAGGATCTCCGCCGGCGCGAGGATCAAACAAACGAATTTTCCTGTCCCTGCAAGTCGTGACGAGGATGTTGCCGACGGCGTTAAACGTGAGACTTTGTATTGCGTCGCCATGGCCACCAAGGGTGGATTTCGGTGACTCCGGGCTACCCAGGTCCCAAAGCTTGACGACGTGATCCCCGGAAGCGGCGGCCAGGACATGTTCAGAGGTTGGATGGAAAAGAACTTGACCGATCCTACGGGCGGAACCGTCGATACGAGAAACGGGATCGAAGTCTTGCGGTACCCAATGCTCTTGACCCCAACCTTCAAAGGCGGAGGCTTCGACCTTCCAGATCATGACCTTTCCATCTTCACCGCCAGATGCGACAACGGAGTCGTTGAAGGGTGACCACGCGGTGTCGAGGACGGTACCAGAATGGCTTCGGGCTAAAGGGACGATATCCGGAAGCCTCGATGGAAAAGTCCCAGAAATATGACGGAATGGACTTGGGAGGGGTAATATAGCGAACGCTCCTCCTCCTGAGGAGTTCCAGTTCAAACTGATATAACTCTGGGAGATGCGTGAGGAACGGTGCTGTATGCGACCAGGAAGATAAACGTACACCCGACGCAGCGACCAAATTGGTATCCCAGGCGCTGCCCGTGACTTTAACGTTGTCTAAAGTGTGCTCCTTCTTCGCGGACTGGCCAAAAACATGGCTGGAGACGTAGATCAGTTCCCAGCCTTCGAGCGTTGATACGCAAAATCTTGCCGATATTTAGAGGCTCGCACAAAACGAGACATTTGCACTACGCGAGTCACATCAGCCATAGAGATCCCCGGCTTTATGACCGAAACTTGAGAGACAAACCTGGACGAGTGGATGATGATTGGCGTCGTGAGTACGAAGAGGGTTGGAGGTGGCTGTGGTCGACGTGATCGGCTGGATTTGTCAAAGACACGCGCACCTTACTCCCGACTTCCATCTGCCAGCGATGGCCCCTCAGGATAAGAAGACAACAGAGGCGAACGCACGGGCTCTCCGCGAGTTACTCAAACAACCAGATAACAAAGTCTGCGCTGATTGCAAACGAAACGGTGCGTTTCCATCCGCTCCGAAACATCCCTTCCTGACGTGAATTGCCAGATCCACGTTGGGCCTCATGGAATCTGTGAGCTCTTCTACCGACGGGAGTAACACCTATCTAATTTTCTCCTTCCAGCGGCTTGTTTCTGTGCATCCGATGCTCTGGTATTCACCGGTCCATGGGAACACATATCAGCAAGGTTAAATCTGTCGACCTCGACGTGTGGACACCCATCCAACTTGAGGTTAGGTTCGCATAACCCTTTATTACGAGACTTTACTGAACTTCCGGAATAAAGACCGTTCAGAAATGGGGGAATCGTCTCGCCAACAAATATTGGGAAGCGCACTTGAAGGCTGGCCATGTTCCACCCGATCAGTGAGTCGGCACCGGACACCATGCTCAATCTTTTTTCTGATTTGTTTTGTTCCATAGTAAGATGGAATCATTCATCCGCTCGAAGTACGAGACAAAGAGGTGGGCGATGGAGGGGGCTCCTCCCGAGGATCCCTCTGTTTTGGACACGGCCGGACCACCAATCGCACAGGCCGCCACCCAGGTACAACAGAACCCCAGTACACAACCAACCCCTGTCACTCAGCCTCAGCGGACCGAGCCTTCTCGTCACCAACTTTTGTCCACGTCCCATCTTCAACAACAATCCGCTCAGCCAAGGCTCCACCCTCCGGCTCCAGCTCCAGCTCCCGCTCCCGCCCCAGCTCCAGCCCCGGCCCCGACTCCCCCACAGAATGACCTCTTCAGCCTAGATTTCCATGCCCCTTCTCAAACGCAACCACAGACCCAGCCTACTCAGACTAAGAACGCCAAACAAGATATCTTATCGTTATTCTCTACACCAGCACCGAACCCTGTCGCTGCAGTTCCTGTTCAGCAGAACCTATGGGGTCAGCCACAGCAACCGATGCAACAGCAACAGCAACAACCAACACAAGGAATGATGGGTCAGGCTGGAACTGGCATGTGGGGTGTCTCGTCTGGTTGGAATGCTCCCCAGCCTCAGCCCCAGGGAAACGACTGGGGAAATTTTACATCCTCAGTTTCCCAACAACCGCAACAACAACATGGGGGGCTCGGCTTTGGGACACAGCCAACCTCCAATGGATTCGGAGGATTCCAGCAACCGCCAGCGCTTTCGACGACCGATATCTGGGCGAACAACAACGCTGCCACGGCAACTACAAATAACCAGCAAAAGGACGCTTTTGATGATATTTGGGGTGGTTTCAAATAGAGTGCTGTATGTCGTTTGTCCGCGGGTTCGATGTTGTCATGCTTTGGAGGAACTTGTCGAGGGAAAATAGAACCCGATGCGGCCAATCCCGGCCACCCGGACTATCAATGACATCTGGTGAGAAACCCAACAAGGTGTTGAGATAGATCCATGCTGGGTCCGACTACAAGGTGTATCGTTATCAACAACGCAAGCTGGATCCCACCTCCAACGGAAATTGCCTCTGGCGACCGCTCCTTGCACATACGACTTTGTGGATTCCGAAACTTCTAACTCCATGTCTCATATCTACTCCGATATCGCCTATTCCAAGTAGTGGCAGACACACTTCAATGGCTCTCAAGTGGGGGTGTTGCAGTGGAACGTTTGGTGAGCCTGGGGTGGATCGTCCTCGCATCATTACGCGACTGTCTCCCTTCGAGTTGCAGCTGCCCCCCTCGAAACTTACCCCGGATTTTCCGATTTGGGATTCTATCAAGTTTAAATAGATAGACCCTCTAGGCCACTCGTGCGCGATCTCGACTACGGTCAACTCCATCCGGTTGGGACCCTCCAACCGGCGCGGGACTAGGCTACAGATCACGGTCATGCAAGATTCCAAGACCCAGAATCCCAATATCGTCCGTCTGGGATCAGATCAACCAAATCTCAGGACTGGGAGCACTCATATCCCAACTCAATGACACCCGTCTTGCCCTCAACCCTACCATTCACCGATCTCGTTGGTCATCACAAGTTCACAAATGAAGACAGCGTGTCAACCTCTTGTATCCGGTATTTGCCACAGAATGACCACTCATAAACCAGGAAGCCCGCGCGCTTTTTCACCCCACGTCCTCCCCACCCCACCTCAGGCCTCCCCATGCCACGCCATCGCCAACAACCATGGGATATATACAAGGAGTAAGCGCTTGAGTCTTTGAGCCCGTCGTTCGCATGTCACAGCCCCTTCCTGACATTCGAGATTTCTATTCACAGGGAAATGGATTCCTTCTCGTTCGGTGATGCCCTATGGTAATGGGCCATTTTTTCAACCTTTGCGGGATACATCTGAAGATTCGGAACGCTACAACCTCTAGGGAACCCACTCCACAAAACAACAGACCCATCAGAATCGGAGACGTAGGGTTTGTGAGACGGGGGCAATTTATTTTGCTGTTCCACGCCGGTTCCCCGATGGGGACGGTGGAGCTGGGAGTCGACGTCCCCCGTACGTTCTCGCCATTGATTCTCGGAGAAACGATGTACCGCGCCCCTCGACCACCCCAATGCCTTTGTACGAGCGCCGTTGAATCTGGTAGCGAAGAATCTGTTCGCACGTATGCCCCATCCCTTAGAGCATCCTTCAGTTGTCTAAAAAAAAAGTGCCACCCAGATCCCAGGGACCCAGCGTGTCATTCTCGCTACGCCTCACCGGGAACCACGGTGCGGCACTGATAACAAGGTACCCGACGTACGTAGAAGATGCTGTATCCTTGGGTACGATGGAGGACTACGCCGAACAGCACGGTGAGTCTTGGGTTCAGTTTGCCAGTGACAATGGGTTTGGGGACGTTAGGCCGGTTCTCGTATCCGGTTTCGATATGACTAGGGACTATGCGATGCTGGCGTATTCGGACGACGGCGTTTCTCTCGGTTCCGGCCTACCGGCCGCCGTCCAGTTCACCCCCGCCATCAAGGTGACACGTCGTACGGGGTGCGCACCCCATCTCAAATGTGGGCCAGGGCCATGGGATCTCTCTCCAATCGAACAAGCCATAGGTTTTCCCTCGCAATCGGCAAACCCAATGGTAACTCCTAACGGGTTCAATCAGTGTGTCTTCATTCGGTATTACACCATGCGCCAGAGATCCTGGCTGTACCGGATGTTCCGGACAATATTACCGGTAGTGCAGTATGGTGCAGAAGCTACGACGAGCAGCGGGAGCGACTCCGGAGAAGAGCCGACGCTCACCACAGACAACGACATTGACTCTGAGCAAGACACCGCGCGCGACAGCGTTTCTGAGCAGGACACCGCATGCGACAGCGTTTCTGAGCAAGACACCGCATACGACGGCGGTTCTGAGCCAGATCCAACCACGGACAACATCGGCTCTAAGCTGGTATGGTCCTTATGCGTCCTTTCGTTGCCGCTCTGACTTTTGCCTCCAGGCTCAGGCATCGGGGATCTTGGATATCGTCGGGCTTTGGGCAGTTAAGGTAATCCCCTCCTCCGAGTTACTGCTAGGGCACTCATCCACTTCAATGGAAGAATTCAAACGCTGACACAATATTAATGCACAACCAAGATATGACGAGGATCCGTGCGGTAAGACAACAAACACGGCGAATTTCGAGTACTGATCTTGGGGTAGCCGGGAGAAACGGATGACATATACACATTATTGGAAGCGCATAGACCATCCATCGTGGTAGACGATGATAGAGGTTAGTATCATCTCCTGATATAAGTGGATGCCTAGGGTCTCACCTCTGCCAGTTGGGCGGATAACTCTTCAGGAAACCGAGCTCCCGATGAGCGGTTACACAACTCCCAACCCCGATTCTCACTCAACGACGACCGCAGTGCCGAACTCTGGTATCGATGTTGAAAAATGTGCCCAGAACCCTGGCGATACGAGAGACACCCCCACACCACACCCTTCCCCCACGCCTCCATCCCCTCCGTCAGAGAGGGAGGCCAAATTATACTACGCCGGCCTGCCCTCTTGTCCACCATTGGTCGCTCGCACTGGTACCACTCCATGGAAGGAGCCCACCGGCCCGGAGGCGTACCCGAGGTTGAGGGACCTCCGTGTCGTCGGCAACCACGCTCTTCAGGACGTCTGGGAACATCCCCTGGCCCCTGAACTCCACACCCTTCTGGACTCGATAAACGTGGAGTGGACGAGCACCGACGTTGTTCGGATTGGGTATGTTGGAGAGCCTTCTGCCCCCATCATCCTCTGGATTGGTGTGAAGCCCTCAAGTCTCTCCGGCGCTGTCGGCGTCGACGTGGCTTTAGAGTGTCACAATCTTCTTGGAAAACACAATATCACCGATGTTGACGTTGAAATACGCGAGTCGGTCGTTACTCGTTTGGTGGGTCTGGATCCCCCCAAAAAACTCCTCAAACCCGCCTACTATACCGACCCCATCGCGACTATCTGCAACCCCTTTACGACTACGCTCAGTCTCCCTATCTGCGCCGAATCTATGCGTGAGAGTGGGGGTACCGGCGGCTTCTTCATGACCGACAGTGGGAGACCCGGGAAGCTCTTCCTCGTCACCGCTCGCCACGTCCTCTTTCAAGATAACAAGTATTTCAAGCACAAGGATAACAGCCACCTCCGTCGTAACGTTATACTCTTTAAGGATGAATGGTTCGAAAAGCACTGCAAATCTATCAAGAACGCAATTATACTCAAGGAAGATACCATCCGAGGTTTGAAGGGACACGTTGGGTCGGGTGATATCCTCGAAACAGAGGATTCGGTCAGGTCAGACCAGGTCACTGTGGAAGTGGCGGCAAAGAAACAGCTCGAAATCCTCTCCGAGTACGTTTCGCGTTGGGAGAAGAGTAGCAACCGCATCCTAGGCCACGTTTTCCTCTCTCCTCCCCTCCACGGGGCCCAATATAAGTATACTGAGGACTGGGCCGTGATCGAGATTGACGCCTCCCAGGTCGATGCAAACAATTTCCACGGCAATGTTATCGACCTCGGTACTGGAATCTCATCCGAAAAGTTCCTTGAGATAATGAGGTCCGATACCAATGATCCCAATTCCATCAAGTATCCGCCCGACCGTCTTCTGAGGCTCAATGACATCATCCGGACCCAAGACCTGGGCAACTATTGTTTTAACGTGATCAAGCACGGCAGTGCCTCGGGCCTGACCTTCGGCATTTCCAACAACATTCATTCCTACACCCATGATGACTTCGGGGAGATGGCTCGCCCCCGCAAAGAATGGTGCATCCTCCCGTACGACAAGTTTAAAGCCTTCCCCACCTCCCCCCCCTTCCCCCACCCGAGTAAATACCTTCACTTCTTCTCCGACTACGGCGACTCGGGTTCTGTTATCGTCGACGGCCGTGGGCGCATCGGCGGCCTCCTCACTGGTGGTTCTATCCACAAGGTCAACGAGTCTCCAGTGGACGTCACTTATGCAACGCCCATCGAGTTCCTTCTGGGACGTATGCGTGCCAGAGGACTCCAGCCCGACCTCAGCACACCACACTTTGCCAAGCAGGGGCCTTCATCAGATTGACTTCCTCCCTTTCCTCTTCTGCGACTTCTCCTTTTATTCGACTAGTTTCGTTTCGGTAGCTCTGCGATTTCTTCTTTTGGCACTTCCAACATAGTCTTGCAATATCCCCCCCCCCTCACCGCTCATTCTTGGCTTTTGTTATAAACTTGACCCGTTGTGGCATATGACCTTTTTACGACTGCGAATTTGTATTTGTAACTTTGATGCGATGGACTGAAGCGCTCTGTCTGGATACATGCTGTACCAAATTTCATTCCCACCACAAGGCACTCGCGGGAATTGACGAAACATCCCCCCATCATGAGGGTTGTTGATGACCCTATAGGCCGAAAAGTCAACCGGAGGGCGGGGTTGCCGACCTGCTCAGGTCAGTTTGCGGACTGGTCGCAGCCGCGGTGCTGGCTGTAACTCGTTCCCATTTTCAAGCTACTCACAGAAATTAGCGGCATACACCAGCATGAACCGCGAGTCGACGACGACTCGACAGGCCAAAAGTGGACGAACAGGCCAGGTTTCCAGCGGCCCAGTGTACCAACTGGTTAATCCCACTATGCCGGCCCCATTACGATCAAAAGGTGAACGAACTGGTGCTCTATTCTCTGGAAAACGGTCCATGGAAACGACAATCGCTGTCTCAGACCCGCCGGTTTCGCGTCCGAACATTTTCCCCACTTCCAGCTCCCCAAGGCTAGGGTCCTGCTAAAAACACTCGAGTTTCTAACCAGCCCATTACTGACCGCAAGGAAGATGGGGGCCCAAGTGGCCTGTTACCAACATCGGATATCCTAGTGCCCGGTGCTGCCCACGTGCACTAACCGGCGAGGACTGGAGGTCCAGCAACGAAGCATTCGAATAGAATCACATTCTACGATATCGGAGAGGAGACCCCTCCGAAAACAAAACAGGAAGTTGATGACCATCATAATGCGCCTGAGGATTCAAGTGAACCTGAGGATGAAGATCAGGATCAGGATGGGAATCCTGCGGCAATTGACTCAGGACGAGAGTTTGAGCTCGACGACGGCATTATCCTCTTATCACCCGCCCTTCGCAACATGGTCCCTGGGGTACCACGCCCCTCAGTCACCGCCATGTACACTGAACTGAGGAACTGTGAAAATTCCATCGAGTTTAGATAGACCACTACGTTCGCATTTTTCTCATTCCTTCGTGACGGCGTTTGAGTGAAAGGACTTGGGTGATCGCACACGCGCGACTTGCACTGAGCGATTGAACTTATCCTTGCATCATCAATCCTCAGACAAACACGATGGCGGAGCTGGGCGCTGGGCCACCCGCCGCCCCCAAACCAGAACCTGAGGATGTCGCGGTGACAGGATTGCTGCCCTTGACGGCCCTTCTCGAGCTTCCCCGGAAGGAGGATGCCCGACGCCGCCACCCCAACGCCATACAAATTCAGTTTCGAGACGATCCGGGCGCGTACAACTCGTTTCTAGGTATCCCGCAGGACGTCAAATGTGAACTGTGAGTGTTGTTGGTTTCGACTTGCGCTTTACTGACCAGTGGTTAGGGTTGACGTACCCGATGTCGTCCGGAGAGTGGTCCATCTCTTCCGCGGCCACCCCCTCCTCGTCAGCGGGTTCAATATCCTCCTACTGACCGGAAATGATATCACGGTCACACAAGACCCTGAGGTCCAGAGTGCCGATCTCGTCCGCGTCACTTCAGTAGTCTGGGGATTAGACCAATCGAAACAGAGTTCTAACTCAATGATACCCGTTTTGCCCTCAACCCAGCCATTCATCAACCTCGTTAATCGTCACATAGGTTCACACATGAAGACGACCCCGTGACAGACGCCTTGTATACACCGCGGACCGGTATCGCCATAGAAGGACCACTCATAAACCAGGAAGCCTGCGCGCTTTCTCTCTCCTCTTTCCTCCCTCCCCACCCCAGGCTTCTCCATGGCACACGATCACCGACCATCATGGCAGCTATACAAGGAGTAAGCGCTTGAGCCTTTGAGCCCGTCGATCGCATATCACACCCCCTTCCTGACACTCGAGGCTCCTATTCACAGGGAAATGGATTCCTTCTCGTTCGGCGATGCCCTGTGGTAATGGGCCATTTTTTCGCCCTTTGTGGATGATATCTGAAGATTCGGAATCCTACTCCTTCTAGGGAACCCACTTCCGCAGGCAAAAAACCCGTCAGAATCGGAGACGTAGGGTTTATCCGCGAAGGGCAATTTAACTTGTTATTCCACGCTGGTTCCCCGAAGGAGAAAGTGAAGCTGGGAGTCGACGTCCCCCTTACATTCTTGCCATTAACCATCGGAAAAACGATGTTTCGCACCCCTCGACCAGCCGGTTTCCTTCATACGGGTGCTGTTGAAGCTGGTTACACGGCACCTACTCCCCTGTACGCCCATCACTTAGACCATCCTCCAGTCGCCTAAGAAAATGCGCCACCCAGGCTCGACGAACCTGGTACACGCTTCTCACTACGTCTCACTGGGAACCACGGCGCGGCACTGATAACAAGGTACCCGACGTATGTAGAAGATGCCGTATCTTTGAGTACGATGGAGGACTACGCCCAACGTCACGGTGAGTCCTGGGTTAAGTTTTCCCGTGACAAGGGGTTTGGGGACATTAGACCGGTTCTCGTATCCGGTTTCGATATGACTAGGGACTATGCGATGCTGGTGTATTCGGACAAGAGCGTTTCTCTTGACGTCGGCGCACAGTTCACCTTCCTGCACGCCCCCGCCATCACAGTGACATGCCGTCAGGAGTGCTCGCCGCATTTTCGATGTGGGCCGGGACCATGGGATCTCTCTCCAATTAGACAAGTCAAAGACTTTTCCTCCTCGCGATCGGCAGACCCAAGAACTCCTAACGGATTCAATCAGTGTGTCTTCATTCGGTATTACACCATGCGCCGGAGAGACTGGCTGTTCCGGATGTTCTGGCCGGTCCCTCGAGTAGAAGCGGGATCCCATGATCCCAGCCCAAGGGGCAACAGAGGGGACACCTTTCCAGATTCAACGGTGCACACTGTGGGAGAGGCTAGTACCGATCATCGGTACAAAATACTTAGCTGTGCTGACTTTTTTTTTTTGGACTGTGGGGATTTAGGCGCTAAAACGCGTCAGTATTGGAGGTGCTAAAAAGGGACCTATTTCAACCGAAATTTTGGACTGATCCACCAGTACTAACCTTTCCCACAGTGCCAATATGATACAGAAACTACGATGAGCAGCTATAGCGACTACGGAGAAGGGCCGTATCTCACCATAGACGATGACACTGGCTCTGAGCAAGACACCATAGACAGCAGCACTGATCTGGATCTCACCACAGACAACACCGACTCTGAGCCAGATCTCACCATATACAACACCGGCTCTGAGCTGGTACGGTCCTTATGCGCCTTCCGTTTCCGCTCTGACTTTTCCCTTCGGGACCAGGAATATGACAGTTGGGATGCCATCGGGCTTTATGCAGTCCAGGTAATCCCCTCCTCCGCATCACTTCCAGGGCACTCATCCCCTTCAATTGAAGAATTCCGACGCTGACACCATATTGATGCACCACCGAGATATGGCGGGGATCCAAACGGTAAGACAGACAAAGGCGACTAATTTTGAGTACTGATTTTGGAGTAGCCAGGAGGAACGGATGACATATCCACGTTGTTGGCAAAGCGTAGACCACGCATCGTGGTAAACAAGGGTGGATGTTAGTATGATCTCCCACTATAAGTAGATTCCTAGGGTCTCACACCTGCAAGTTGGGCGGATAGCTCTTCAGGAAACTCAGCAACCAGGGGTGACTGAGCCCCCGACGAACACCAACGTAGCCCCCAGCCCCCAGCCTCACTCAGCGACGACCGCAGTGTCGAACTCCGGTATCGATGTTGAACGGCGTGTCCAGAGCCCTGACAATACGAGAGATACCCCCAGACCACGGACTCTTTCCCTTCCGCTTCCATCCCCTCCTTCCGAGAGGGAGGCCAGATTATATTACGCCGGCCTGCCCTCTTGCCCACCCTTGGTCGCTCGCACCGGTACCACTCCATGGAAGGAGCCCACCGGCAGAGAGGCGTACCGGATGTCGAGGGACCTCCGTGTCGTCGGCAACCACGCCATTACGGAGGTCTGGGAAGACGATCTAGCTTTCAAACTCCACGCCCTTCTGGATTCTAACGGTGTAAAATGGACGAGCACCGATGTCGTCCGCATTGGGTATGTCGGAGAGTCTTCTGCTCCCGTCATCCTCTGGATTGGTGTGGTGCCCTCAACTCTCTCTGGCGTTGACGGCGTTGACGTGGCTTCAAAGTGTCACAATCTTCTTGAAGAATACAATATCACCGATATTGACGTTGAAATCCGCGAGTCGGTCGTCACCCGTTTGGTGGGTCCGGATCCCGTGTACGCCCACAATTCCAACGTGGGTACCCACCAGCCCAATACCACCATGCCATACCCCCCAAAACTCCTCAGGCCTGCCTACAATACCGACCCTATAGCAACTATCCGTGACCCTCTTACCACTACGCTCAGTCTCCCTATCTGCGCCGAATCTATGCGTTCGAATGGGGGTACTGGTGGCTTCTTCATGACCGACGATTGGAGACCTGGGAAGCTCTTCCTCGTCACCGCTCGCCACGTCCTTTTCAAGGATAACAACCATTTCGAGCGCAAGCACGACGGCCAGCTCCCTCGTAACGTTATACTTTTTGACGATGAGTGGTTCGAAGGGTACCGCAAATCTATCAAGAACGCAATTGTACTCAAGAAAGATACCATCCAAGGTCTTATGGGAAGCATTAGGTCGGGTGATATTCCGGCAACAGAGAAGTTGGCCAAGTTGGCCCAGATCGGTGTGGAAGAGGCGGCAAAGGAACAACTCGAAAACTTCTGCGAGTACGTTTCGCGTTGGGAGCAAAGTAACCGCATCCTTGGCCACATTATCCTCTCCCCTCCCATCACTGTGGGCGACTATGACTATATCGAAGACTGGGCCGTCATCGAGATTGACCCCTCCCAGGTCGATGCGCACAATTTCCTCGGCAATGCAATCGACCTCGGTACCGGGATCTCATCCGAAAGGTTCCTCGAGATAATGCGCTTCTATACCAATGATCCCAATTCCATCAAGTATCCGTCTGACCGCCTTCTGAGGCTCAATGGCACCATTCCGGACGAAGAGATGCGCAATTGTTTTAGTGTAATCAAGCACGGCAGTTCCTCGGGCCTTAGTTTCGGCATTTCCAACAACATTTGCTCCTTCACCCATGAGGACTTCGATGTTGACATGGATGTGCACCGCAAAGAATGGTGCATCCTCCCGTGCAACAAATTTGAAGGTTTCCCCACCTTCCCCCTCCCGACCCACAAGCTTACCTTCTTCTCTGAGGAAGGTGACTCGGGTTCTGTTATCGTCGACGGCTATGGACGCATCGGTGGTCTCCTCACTGGCGGCTCTATCCACAAGATTAACGAGTCTCCCGTGGACATCACTTATGCCACGCCCATCAGCTTCCTTCTGGAACGCATGCGTGGCTGGGGACTCGAGCCCGACCTCGCAACATCGTCCTTCACCGGGAGGCCTTCACTGGATTTACTTCCTCCTCTTCCTCTTCTGTGACATCCTCCCTTACTCTCCACTCTCCACCAACACAACTTTTCACTACCCCCCCCCTCCCCGTTCTTCATCCTCCCCACTCATCACTCATTCTTGACCTTTGTGACAAACTTGTCCCGTTGTGGCATATTGACCTTTTTACGACTGCGAATTTTTGTCTTTTAACTTTGGCGCGATGGACTGAAGCGCTCTGTCTGGATATATACTGTACCGATTTTCATTCCAACCACCAAGGCACTCGCAAAAATTGACGACATACCCCCCCATGATTGGGGTTATCCGTGGCCCTGCAGACCGAAAAGCGAGCGGGAGCTGGCCAGGTCGCCGACCTGCCAGGGTATGGGTACTGGCCCGGATGAATTCCATGATGCCGGCCCGAGTCAAGTCCATGCTGTTGGCAACTCATTCCCATGATCAAGCTACTCGTAGGTGTTGGCGGTACGCCCCAGCACGAACCGCGAGTTTATGATGACCCGTCAGGTCGAAAAAAACGGACGAACAGACCAGGGCTACAGCCTGCTTAGCCGAGTGTAGCAACTGGTTATTGCTGCTAGACCAGCCCCAATACGTTCAAAGGTGAACGAGCTGGGACTCTATTCACTGGGAAACGATCCATGGAAATGACAACCGCTGTTCTAGAACCTCAGATTTCGCGTCCGGACATTTTCCCCACTGCCAGGTCCCCAAGACACCCCTTCGCCAGGCGTTTTGATCAGCGGCCAGCAGGCCCCCTTTCCAACGGTCGCTTACTCCACCAACAGACTTTAGGATGGACTCACGATGGAGTCAATGGATAGATCTTCCGCTGTATTGTGGGGTTTCCGGGACCGCAACGCGAATTCGAGAAGCCGTTGACCAATCAGGTGAGTTCAAGACCACGCAACAGCGCCTTCGCCAGAGTTTGACCCACCCGCCTTCTTTTCCAACGGTCGCTTGCGACCAACAACCTCCATACAATGTCGGGCTCGGATTCGGTACTCAACAATGGACGCGCTCAATTGTCGTCTGTTCCACGCGGGAGAACCATGGGTCAGATGTTTAGGGACTTGGGTAAATGTGCCGACGGAACGTTGTATTGGTGAGATCAAACCGCGCGGGTACCAGGAGCCACACAGGATCCTCTCCCTAGGTGGTTTGGTGTTTTATCTGGCACCTTGTGATGTTCACGGGGTGGTGTTGTGAGTGGCTGATGGATGGCAGGGAACCCTCGGTGGTCGATACTCTCGTGGATATGCGATAGACAATGGGGGGTGAAATCTTCTGCCACATTCGACACAGGCTTC
>Ga0307511_10002406_pt1 | contig 19548 bp, 20 predicted proteins | sample 13_EM_MG_FD_200266 | JGI IMG/M metagenome (GOLD analysis project Ga0307511, IMG submission 200266) | Populus trichocarpa ectomycorrhiza microbial communities from riparian zone in the Pacific Northwest, United States - 13_EM | ecosystem: Host-associated > Plants > Roots > Unclassified | place... | reverse complement strand
TGGTGTTTTGTCTGGCCACGTATTTCCCCCCCCCATCATTTTTATATGCCATTACCTACCCCGTCATCTGCGCACCTTTCACAACTCTAGGAGTCATGTAAATTTCCCCATAGCTACCATTACCTCACTGCCTTGTATTACCAAACACTGCTGCTGTTGCTGTAACCAATTCCCCACCCCCCCCCCTCCGCCGTGCATACAATAAATTTGATTTTTAATCAAATACTGGCCAATCATGCGCACCAGAGCGCCACAGCGCCACAGTGAAGTTGTCTCAAATGAGCTCTGTGATGCTGTGAGCGAGTGCTGTATTGCTGTGATCGTTCTGTGGTCGAGGGGTATGTCTCTGTGGCAATCGTTGCTGTGCAATCACCACAGCGTCCACAGTGATCACACAGCGCTACAGCAATTTGACCGTTTTGCTGATGAAGAAGCAATAAGTAGGCATAAGCGTTGAATAATCGACAAAACAAGCAATGGCCATGTTTTCTGATGTGCTCCTGAGCCAGAGTGTGAGGTTCCCTGGTTGTTCTCTGTCACACCTTACCACGATCTGACCTTGCTCTCCTTCACCAGCCCAAGAACACCAGGAAAAAACACATATGTAACGTCCATACTTTACATGACAAACTACGTGATAACAAGCGTTCCAGGGTGATTCTGGGTGATTTGATGTGATTTTGAGGTAAATCAACGGAAAATACACTAAATAACCGAAAACATTGTATGTGTTTTTTCCTGATGAAGTCGAGGCCGAGATGCTCAAGCATGATCTTTCATATGAGCTGTTCTCGCGTGAGCCCAAAGACTGGGCCAGCCTCTTCGAGCGTGGTCTTCCAGTCAGGCCCCCAACCCCGCCCCCAGCCATTTCCCGCGTACCCACCGGGGTAGTCGTGAAATCCTGGACACCCCCAGCCCTCCCCTACAATGAACCGGCCGTCAACATCAGGAAAGTGGACAACGACTGTTTTCTTCCTTTTCCCGATCTTTTCGTAAGAGAAGGTGGAGAACAGGAATAAGTACGTACTTCTAGAAGTTATGTCGTGAACTTTTAAAAGTTGATACCCATATATGGTAATAAAGTACGTGATAAGGGGGGAAAAAGTGACAGAAAGTGACGGGAAGAAAACAGTCGTTGCCCATCTTCCTGATGAACCCTCGGTGGTGTGAGTTTCCCCGGTCGTTCTCTATCACATATTGCCGTGATCTGACCTTGCTCTCCTTCACCAGCCCAAGAAGTCGAGGCCGAGATGCTCTAGCGTGACCTTTCGTACTGGCTGTTCTCACGTGAGCCCGAAGACTGGGCCGGACTATTCGAGACTGAACCGGCCGTCAACCCTCGGTGATTTGTACGACCATGTCCCCTACGTATTGTCCAGGTTAAATAGATAACCACGGTTAGAACTGGTTATAAGTCTCGCCCTTCGGGGCCTGCGTGAACCATCTGGGTTTGATTTCAAGGCTTTTGAGATACTTGCTACACCAGCGAGCTGGAGGCACATCGAGCTGATGGCTCCCGAACTTCAACGTTCTTTTCTGTTGACAGCCTCACTCTGCCATCCCTAAACCCCATCTTTCCAATCCATTAAAGGCCCCGAAATACCTTGAAGGTGAACGTGATATGAAGATCTCCCTCCAAGCTTGGCAAACCTGAGATAGGGCGATCGTGACCGGGGCTCCGGCGTTCTCGTTCAAGAAGTCCGGAACGAGAGTGAGGACCTCTGGATGGATTCGGTTGATTGGGGCGAGCCTGTTTCTCCTGTATCAGATGAGGCGGAGCACTTTGAAGGCATCGAGGACCTAAATGAGGAATCATGTGAGTGACCGCTTGTATAACTAATTCGTCCGTTAACCCAACCTCAGTCACACCGATGCTGGAAGCTTGAACTTTAGTCATCCGACGTAAGGTATCCTAATCGTTCTAGACGTACTCTGCATCAGAAGTTGCACCTTGCAGAATTTCTTTGATCGCGTCTAAGTAGTGAGATATAGGAGAAACTCGACTGATGGGCGCGGGCGCGACCACGCTGGTATCCTACCTCAAATTCAGAGGAGGGGGGTCCGGAGGATGGAGGGGCTTATGGGGGGAGGACACCTCGGGCGTGGCAACGGGTTGCGAAACTAGAAAAATAGTAGGAAAGGACCTTCTTATTCATCCTGTAACATGCAAGGGAGGGTTTTGAGTCCGCAATCAGTTGAAGATCCGAGCTCCCTCATAAGTAAGGACTTCTCACACGGAGACCCTGGATCTTTCGGCAATGAGCTCGGTATGTTGCTTGGTGGCATCGGGTGTTCGATTTCCCAAGAGCGGAGGAGGAATTGTTGAGATCTACTGAACCCAGGTCCCCACAATTCCCTCTAATTCAAACTCCGCGTTCGGTCATCCGGGGATGTGCTCGGTGTCAGTGGTTGCCAAGATCATTGGAGAAGGATGGCATGATTGAGGCCGCGCGAGAAACCTCAAGGTAGAGAGTGGCCTGGTACATGGACCTCTTTGGGATCACCCGGTGATCGCAGACGCGATCCAACCGAGTGTTTCTACGAAGAGCCTGTCCCTCAATAATACGGACGCCAGACCTGTAAGTAGCTTGTGCATTGTTGCGATCCTTTGGGCCTTGATGTCCTTGCCCCCAGCACGAATTCGAACCTCCCTGGTGATCGATTGATCGATGACCTGTTCTCCAGCATTCTCCCTCAGACTCGTTCCGAGTTGTCCAAGAGGCAAAAAAGTGCCTTTCCGGGCAGATGATCGGCGAGCCGCCCGCCTTACCAATGCGTTCGCAGGCGCCACGACGGCTGGGCGGCCGTCCCAAAGCGATCGTAAGGTAAATGAAGAATTTAGGAAAAAAGGGCCCATTACAATTCAAACAGCCGGGCAGCGCGGGAGTGGCGACCCACTCTGTAACCTCCGCGAGTGCAAGGCTGCCCGACTCGTCGTACTGTAACATCGTTGCAGCGTGATGGCGATCGATTTTTGATCCCAGATTTCTATCATCCCCTCCTGTTCGCCGGTGATCCTGATACGCAGACCACTGATGTGAGATGCGAGGAACCTGTTCCCACGATGTAAACACAGGCGGAGGTTTTCTTGGGTGACGCCGGCAATATTGTGCGCCTCTTGTCCCTAACATAGATCCACCCGGTGATTATCGATTCATCCCCGTTCTCCGGCGGATTTCGCCTCTCCCTTCTTCGTCTTGCACCACTCTTTGGGTTTGGCTTTTGTGGGCTTCTCCCCCAACGCCACCGCGTCTGGAATAACCCTCCACTCTGCCTCAGGTCAGGCGTAATTAACCGTCCGCCCGGAATCGATGGACAAGCAGGAACTCGCAAGCTTCACTGACTCCGCACCCGCCCTCGTTGCAACAAGATACCTTGCCTGTCCGTGTTTCGTGCAATCGTTTCTGCACACACCCATTGCTGGCTGACGACCCGGTTTTAGTGATAGGATGTGTCGCCCTGCTATGGGACCATTCACTGACGCTCGGTAGCGAGATCAAGTATATCTGGACGCTGCCAATGGGGGTAAGCAAGGGAGTCTTCTTGTTCAACCGATACTTCGTCGAGGGAGCCCTGTTGTATAATGTCTACAGTGAGTTTGGTGGTTCTCAAAGCACACAAGCAATCTCATCCCGGGATCACAGTACTGCTGGACTTGCACAGTAAACTGTCCCAGGAGGTAACCCAATACTCTCTTGCCCTCACAAAATCTTCAACGCCCTGACCCCATCTTGCAGATGTGGGTTGAGCTTTCGTCTCGGATATCATCTACCCCTGAGACTTCTCCAGATGCCGCACCTATATAACGTTCGTTAGCAGCACTTCAACTGTTGCCATCACGTTCGCAATCTGTGCGTCTTCAGACCGCAATATTGTTCTCATGACTGAGCCAAGCGACCACTAGTGGTTGTGACCATCCACATCCACTCCCTTTGGGACAGGCGGAAGGCCGTCACGTACACCCTATTCGCCGGGTTTTGTATCGCCTACGGGGTCACAATAGTCTCCGCTACGCTGGTCATAAGGGACTTCCGGGGTGAGCCTTACCTCCTGGCCGGCTACGGCCCACACTTCATCCGGTTGGGCTTGACCTTGTGTCCTTCGCGCAGCTCACATCACCTGGGTTCCCGAAATCAATTCATGCGTACTTCCCCACAAACCGATGTCACTCATCGGGGCTTGGGCCGGAATGGTGCGTTAGTCTCCACGGTTTCCACAATTGTGTTTCAGCTCTCGTTGACTGATTGGTATGCGCTGCACCATAACCCTAGGTCACCTACGATATATTCGTACTCGTGATGATGTTCGCGAACGCCGTGAACAGGCCGTACCGACAGAACTTGGAGGTCGTCCGCAACTTGCACTCGGATGGGGCGAAGTTCCTTTCCGTACGTACCCACCCCACTCGGCGTTGGATCGCCCCCCTGCTCAGATTGTTGATCTACGATTCGGAAAACAGACGCTTCTGTTCGTAAGGTTCGTCAATCTTGTTTTGGCGATCCTCAGTACAGTGAGTGCGCCTGATTTTACCCCGCGCCCCCCATTCCGGCAGAAAATCTGATTGATCTTGGTCCAACTTCAGCCTGGGGAGATGCTGGTGGTCGTTTTGTGTGTACTCTTTTCGAACCCTCCGCATGAGTCCGGCACCACTGACTCGCCCACTCTCCCTTAGCCTCCTATGGGCAGCCGTATCAATAATTCTCTCCCGGTTCCTTCTTATGGTCCAAGTCGTGAAGATGGATACCTCCTCGAAGGAGGGGGATGCTGAATACGACTACGACTATCCAGAAATCGCCACGTCCGCCACGAGCACCTTCCTGCGTGATAAACGTGGAAAACGGTCGCGAGGGAGTGACTTGATCGAACTTACCAGTGCCACACCATGATCCGTTCATGAACCCATGCGGTTCTGCAGACTGCGGGGTACTTACGGATGGGACGGGTGGAGTGGACCTATACGGACCTTGACCTGATAAGTTGATGTCAACGATTGATGTCCTTTCGGGGAGCAACGATTCAAGGCTGCCGGAACCCCCGCCCCGACCTGATCCGTTTCTACTTCGTAGTATTCTCATTCTTTCCCGTGTAAGTTACATTCTGTACTGTTGTTTCCATGATCACGTATGGCTGTGTCGATGCTGGCCCCTCCATATATTAACGTATATATTGTCTCCCATCTGGCGCCTTCGGAGACTCCCATCACTGTTCCCGCTCCTATGTATAGCTTTTTTTTGGTGTATGGTATTTGGATTTGAATGGACTGTTTTCCGCAGAATAGGTATACACCCCAACTCTGTCGCTCATGCTTTCCAGTCGCATTCGGGACCAGCACCCCGGTGAACTGATTTTTCCATTCGTTTTCTGGTCCGTGGGGTCCTAGGGTCGTGAGCAACCCATGGTTCGAAGGGGGGATATGTCACCTCTACGGGTAGCGTGGTGGTGGGAATGAATTACGGCGGGGTATCCAGAGCCCAAACAAAGCGTTGGAGCAGTGTTCTGCGTAAAACTGTCTCGAAATCCAAACGGATGTGCATTCCCAGTCGCCAGGCAGCTCCCAAAGTTCAACATGGTCTCTTTCGCATAACTACATATTGACAAAGCAAATAGATCAGGAAGCCGAGCGCGTAGGGGTGGGACCACTGAAACTTCAAAAAGTCGGGAGGTTTGGAGGGGGGAATCGCATACAGAGGGAGAGGAGAGTAGGAGGGGGGAAAGAAAGAATCGTACTCGGTTATGGGATACACAGAACCTAATCCACGCTCGAGAGGAGATAATCTACCTCCTGGTTTGACACAGTGAGAAAATAGGACAAGAGGAACGTAGGAAGGGTAGGAAGAGGGAAATATACACAAACAAGGGGGAGAGCAAAGTGCAAAGCAAAAATGGTAAGCAAGGGTAGACGGCAACGGGGAGATCATACGATTCATGTTGAGAGAAAGTAGAAGTGAATGGAATAATTTAATCGTCCGCCGTAGGCTGTAGCCGAATAGTCATGAAACCCGTGGAAATCGCTGGAGGGTTTCGAGGTCGTTTCCCTGCCTCAACGCCTTCCAGGCGTCCCCGCTCTCCGTGGTGTCCCAGGCGCCTTCCGGGGCGTATTTGGAATCCCAGTTAACTTCCTCTCGACATTTGACGATTCATTGGCCCGCTGAGCCTCCCTCGCAGCTCGTCGTGCGGAGTCCCCAACTTGTGCAGGCGGGCGTTGCATATCGAGCCTCGATAATGCGCGTAGGGCGTCTTGCGGGTCAGTGATAACGGGATGGGTGTTAGGGCCATGTGGTATATGAGGTAGTCTGGGTGGGAGAGCGTCGTTGGGTATCGGGGGTAAGACATTTGTTGAGGCGATGGCAATATTGAGGTTCGCGAAACGTCGATCCAATTCATCCTCGATCGCGGAGGTGCACTTAAGTGCCTCCCGAGAGATTTGGTTAAGACCCTCCAGCTACACAGAGGAAAGTGTAAGGTGGAAGGGTGGAGAATAAATGATCGGATGGAACGCACCTTAATTTCCATTTCGGCTAACCTGTCCTTCAGCTTAGTGCTGGAGCCCGCGCAAGTAGAAGATTCTTCGATTATCCGCAGCGCCATATCCACTCCATCCTGACCCTGGAATTGCACGGGTAGTTCTCGACCCATCGTGGCCCATATTTCCGCGTCGGTGGCCCGTTGCTTTCCCTTTGACTTTGATGTCAGTGGCTGTCGTTTTAAAGCGCTCTCCGAGTTCTCCTTGTATGAGTTGTAGAACTGGGAAACCTCCACCCATGCCTGGTCCTCCGCCTTTGACCTGCAGAATCCATCAGTTACCACACTCGCACATCGGGCTCACAGCACGAGCGTACCGTTCGATTCGGGCCCAGAATCTCTCCTCCCTACTTCGATTCATAACATTCTGCTCGTTTGCCTTCGCTTGCGTTGACGAACTTGTGCTGGGTTCATCACCGAAGACGCTTGTGTCGATTGATTTGTTGACAAGCATCTTAATCATCCGTTCCTGAACCTGCTGGAGTACCCTCGTTCCTTCGGAGTTGAGTTTTGGCGGTGGATCCTTTCCCTGCTGGGTCGAGTGTATTGAACTTGATGTGGGTGTGGCCGAGGCTCTGTGTGCGGACCAGACGAGAAGTTGTCTGGCTCGTTGTGATTCGGGAACTTCGGGATCGATATGCTTGTATAGGGTGAAATCTGGTACAGAACTGTGGGGTTGAGCTGTGGATGCACCGTTCAGCACATTTGATGGGTGATCCAGGAGAATAGAGCGGAACGCACAAATGATCCCTGAAGCCTCATAGGAAGTGCTTATTCGCTTCCCCCGTGAGCCGTTCGAACTCCTCCTCCCATTTACACCGCCACTCTCCCGCAAACCCTTGTTCCGGTTCTGTTTTAGGGTCTCGTGAACGTTGACAGGTTGCGTGGTGTCCGTATACCCGGGTGTCGTCTTTTTCTTCGTCCCAGAAGCTTGGAGCGGGAAAGGGGGGTTTGCGAAACCAGCTATGTCCTCAGACGCACGAGACTTCCGCCGTAGTTGGTCTGCCTCGGACTCCATGCGCCTCACATCCTCCTCTGCATCTCTCTCGTCTCGGATGCTCTGGGATGAGCTTAGTGGTTTACGACTTGAAGACGAGGGTACCGAAGCAAGGGATTTGAGTCGTTTCGGAGGGGGACCTTGCGCCTGGCTCGAAACAGACAGGGATCGGGATCGCGAGGGGGGCTGAATGGAGGCAGGTTCTTGACTGCTTGTCTGGTCTGTGGATGAAGCAGCTCGCACAATGACAAGGCCACCAGCTTCTTCATCGCCACCGTTAAGAACTACACACCACACAGCGATCAGCCTCTCGTTTTGCGCACTCGCTTGATCTACGACGCACGTTTCAGTTTGTTTGACGCATGTCCTTTGGTGCTGGCCTGGAAATGAAAATAAACACGAAAGGCAGAAATTGTGGCTTTGGGAAAGACGCGCACCTCTCTTCGTTTCTTGATGACCGCGTTCAAAGGGTTGTCATCGTCGGGAGTTTTCCGTTTGCCAGGAGTAGGGGCCACCATAGGGGTCTCGAGGATAGTGATGGCCTTGATCATGCGTCCTCGCGGGAACGCGATCTGGGCGGAGTCGGAGGATGCGGACGCGTCTGTGCAGCCGGCGACCGTGTTTGCCTCTTCCCGGATGTGGTGACCGTGAGCTTTCAACTCTTTCAGGCGGAGATCGAATCTCGGGTCACGTGTCAGTCAACAAGGACTTGGCCATGGGCTTGAAGTTGCTTTACAGGATAGGAATGTAGAAATAAGTATAGGGAGAGTGGTGATTGTACAAAGTAGTTCCGCTAGTCCGTCCGCTTTTGTATCTACCTCGTCGTCGTCAAAGATCGTCGTCCGAATCCTCACCATCCAATTCCATCGCCAACAGCTCCCTCCTTCTTCTCATCTCGTGCTTGTCAACCTTCATAGCCTTCCCCTGGTGTTCGGGCGGCAGGCGTGTTTCGAAGGGACTTCGGGCATTGAGCGGTGTGAAGGGTATCTTGGGGGTATTTGGACGTCGCACTGGTTGTTCGGGTGACGCGACGGAAACCAACTTCAACCGCTTCGACAGCCCGGTTCGCCATTTGGTTTTCGGGTGCACATTCTCCTTGTTGTCGTGTAGGTTTTCCTTGTCCTCATCCGAGACGTAGGGATCGCCCAGGGAAAAACGGTTTGACATGGAAGAGAAGGTAGAATCGCAGTCTACCCAGATATCAAAACCTGGGTAGTGGGTGTTTGTCTGAGGATTTGGCGACGATGATGAGATGGAGAGTAGATTAGATGAGGATGCGTTGGGGATTGGCAATAACGAATGATGGCGATCGTGTCGAGGCATCGGAGGGGCGCATTCCGGAGTGAGATCCATGAAGCAATCCTCAAGGAGACACGAAGTTGACGCGACATTGCTGTCGCTTTGTGGAGATCGGCCAAAATCCAACTTGCGCGCCGGACTCTGGCTTAGGAAGTCATGGACGACCAAAGCGCGGTAGGACGGTGCGATGGAACTCTTGACTGTCTTCTCGGGAGAAAACACGCCTTCCTGAGCCAAGATGCGTCTCTTTGTCGGGCTAAACAAGTTGGGCGTTCCGGGTGATAAGGGGCGCTTGTGTGTTCGTCGCGGGGTAGCGGGAACGAATGGTAGGTCGATGAACCGCTCGAGAGGCAAGTCGCATAGCGGGCCAGGTCGAGGGGGCATTGTATAGTGTGGGTAGTCTGGGGTGATGTGCGTTGAGGAAACTGGTAAAATGTGAATGGGGGTGTTGGAAGTTGGGAACAGACGGAAGCTGAACGCGTCTCGTAACGTGTTCGCGTTTGTGACGTCCGTCACGCGATCTAATATTCCACTTTCGTTACAACGTCGAAAACACCTGTACCCGCGCGACTGAGTCTACCAAGAACGATATTACCTGAAGGCGTCGTAAGATCATCAAAGTCCCCGTGAAGAGCGGCGTCGGATAAGAATGCAGCTGTCGTTTCAAACGACGCCTTCAGGAGAGGTGACGGATTTGTCGAGATACCGCGACGGTTGAAAGGTTTATAACCACCCTCAAAAGTCTGGGAGGCAGTCAGCCCCAAAACACCTGGAGAAAGAGAGAACCGCACCATGTAGTCCGCGATGAGCTCGAGGTGGCGGATATCGACATCAATTTTATAGACGCCGAAGACGGCACTCATCTCCTTCACAATTGCCGTACGAGCAGCCTCCACACCGTATGTCCGCAAAATCTCGTCGATATGGTTCGTATAGATATCGTCGACATTGATCAACGGATCCACGGAGGAAGAGAATTCCCAAAGACCAGCAATGTTTGAGCCATTCGTAGAGAGCTGTGGGGACAAGGTGGATTGAAGCGAATGCGGCACACAAGGAACGGTCAGGTGATCTTACCACAATCTTCCCGTCCTCATCGTCTCCCGCGAGCTGGAAGCAATCCACGATCCCGGGAATCTCTCTCACAACCGTTTTCGCGCAAGTTCGTTCCACCAATCCAACGAGTAACAGCTTGGGCATATCCGCACCAAACTTGATCAAGGCCGTGAGTGGTATGGGCGACCACGTCGATAAGTCCAGCTTACCGTCAGCTTTATCGCACACTGCTTCGCTGTGAACTTGAAAGACGAAGCGGCAGGTAAGTTCAAGTAAAACAGCTGTTCAACGCTGCTTGATGCTTTGGCCTTGGGATTTTCTTCGCCTCCTTCCGTCTCTTTCATCTCCGTTTCGGTATTGACGCTCTCAGTAGCGTCATCATCCAACTCCTCATCGCTTTCCTCATCTGACTCATACGAAACCTGTTCTGCTTGCTGTCTTGCTCGCTTGACGGTGTCGGCGTCCCCGTCCCCAGCTTCGCTTCCACCATCGTCTCCTGGAGCAACTGGCTCGTCGTCCTCCGCCTCATCATCAACAACACCCCCATTCCTTGGTTCCTTCTCCGCTCTACCTTTCCCAAGAGCAGATATCTGGTTCTTCAAATCCGTATCCAACTTCTTCAACTCCATCTGAATTTCTTTCTTCATGACCTGCGCGAACTTGATCCCAAATGACTTCTTGATCTCAGCCGGGGTGATGTCGTATTCTGCCCGATACTCCTCCTCTGGGAAGAAGTTGATCTTGATGGTGAAGACCTTATTCCTCTGTCCCTGCTCCGCGGCAAGCTTCTCGGTAACAACTACGGATTCGACCACTTGTGAGAGCGTAAGGCGACTGGCCGTCTTGCAGAACCTCTTGACCTCCTCCGCATTACGACCGGGACGAATTGTGATACGCATCGACGGGGTTTTTGGTTTTGTGGATGCGGTCATGACGATTTCTCGTAAACGTGGGATACCAAGGGTGACGTTAGCAGCACCGTGTCCTGTTCCGAACTTCAGAGCTTGTTCGCGCTACACTTCGGGCAGACGTACCGGCGAAGTGAAAAGTGTTCAACGTCATCTGTGTCGAAGGTTCTCCGACACTAGGAGCAAAGTCAGTCGACCTAATGCTGGGACATCGACCATGCAATCCTCACCCCTGTGATGCGAGTAACCCTACGGCCTCACCAGGTTCGACAAGGCTCCTCATGTACTTGACGTTCATCATCGCCAGGAACTGCCCTTTCTTCACCAGGCTATGTTTCGCCTGTCGCTTGACCTTCGGCAGGGCATCATCCCCCCTCTTCGCGTTTAATAAACCGTGAGGATTTGTCTTGATGTACTCGTTCACCTTCTCTGCGAATTTCTCCGAAGTTGCGCCCAAGTACCCACTCGGGCTGAACTTGGTCAAAGCGGGGTCAAAGGCGTCCCTCTTCGACCTCCTCGACGTCCCCTTCCGTTCGACAGACTTCCTGATCACCTTCTTCATGTACTCCGCCGCTTCGAGATCATCGACGTGACCGACGGCCTTTTCTGGTCGGTACCTATTCACAAACGAGCCCTGGTTCTGAACCATAAACTCGAACTGAGTAAGGTGTTTCTGCTTCGTCACGTCCAGAGAGTCGCCGCCGTAATGGAATTGGAAGATCGAAGAGTCGCTACCACGAACGGTATGGTCGTAGTGAACCCGGATGCCCTCAAGGTGTTTGATGAGACACCGTTGGAGGTATCCGGAGCGAGAAGTTTTGACAGCGGTATCGATGAGACCCTCTCGTCCGGCCATACAGTGGAAGAAGAATTCCTGAGGCTTAACTCCAGTCAAGAACCGACTCGCAACATATCCACCCGCAATTGCCTTGGTCTCGAATGGTTTGAAAGAAGGAAGCGTTTTCCCGCTAACCATGACGGGTACACGACGGCCCTCGAGTTCCTGCTGACCCAGGGCGCACGAGATCTGTTGGGCATTGACAGCACTACCTTTTGCACCGGACTGTGTCATCGCCTGCATGTGGTTATGGGGGAACTGCCTGAGAAGACCGAGGGGCATGACAGCGTCGGCGATGGACTTCGTCAAACCGCCCATCTTTTTCTTGACAGTCATATCCAGCCCAGCCATCTTACTATCATCTCGGGAAACCTCCTCCAACAAAGACTTGAGAGCCGGACCGCGTTTTTTCTCGTGGACCCCAGTCAGGGGAGGGAAATTCTCAATGGCAGCTTCGGTACCGAACCCAGCACCGCGGATGAGGAGTTCCCTCCTCCTAGAGTTTCCTTCCGGTGTCAACGCAAGGTCGTCCATTCGACAAGTAAAGGCACGGTGTTGGAGAAACTTCGTAAATAGACGGCTGAGTATTCCCAAGAGCTTCCCAGCGATTTCTGCGCTGTACACCTCGTAGACGGAGTGAACAAGGCCGTATTCAGAGGCACCAAAAGCAGACTTGTCCAGAATACCGCAGAGTAGTTCTCCGTCCATGAAGACCACCTTATCCTCGCCGGATTCTTTACCCCAAAGGACTCCAGGGACCTTGGTCTTTGCATTTAAATTGAGGCCCTCGGCACCTGAAGGCGTAATGTTCTTCATGATCGTAGAAATCTACGATACGTTAGATCACCCCAGAAACCCAGGCGGGATAAACACACACAATTTGTTTCCCAGTCCAAAGCGCGCAAGGTTTTATAATCGCAGGGGTGAGGGTGACAAGTAACCCGCTGTGGTGTGAGAGGTCCTCCTCTGGTCTGAGGGCGCCGTACAAAAGCTGGAAGTACTCTTCTCGTGTGAAGAATGTGTCACGGTTCGTCATCCAAACACCGGCGACTACGTGATCCTGGATGAGGCCGCGAAGGGGCTTTCCAGATGTTGGTACAAGATACTGATTGTCGGTATTGGCAATGAAATAAGCCTCAGCGCGCGCAATCTGGTTCTCTGATGACAGTCAAGTGGGGGATATCCAGATAATTGGAACGATTCTCACGTGGGAAGTGGATGTTCATCTCTGCGCAAGGTAGGGGTTCAAACGTTCATTACCCATGTGAGGGGAGTTTAAAAAATGGTGCGCTCACCATCGCCATCGAAATCAGCTGCGTGGGACCTTTCAGCAAACGGACAAGTTGCAAACCGATGACCCCCACGTACCATTGTATGAGTTGCTAAACAAAATTTAGTGAGACACTAACGATTGGAAGGGCTAACACTCTCACCAATTAGCGTAGTGCATTCGAATCGTTTTCTCCCCAAGTAAAACCCTAGCTTTATGGCACATCATACTCGGCTTATGCAGGGTAGGCTGCCGGTTGAGAATAAGGATATCCCCGTCCTCCAAATGACGGTACACCTTCTTGTTCACGGCCCCTTTGGGGAGGAATGATCCAGGGGTACTGCCACTGGCACTCTCAGAAACCGTGAGAAGTGTGTTGGCGATCGCCTTTCGTTGATCCCTACTGAGTTTATCCTGCAAGAAACTGTTGGTGACCTTGGTAGGTGGGAATGAGGGTGCTTCCTCACGAGCGATTGAAGTCGACCATCCTCGTACTCGACCATCTTCGCCCCGGGGTAATGATCTGGGCCGTTGACGACAGCCTGTCGTAGCTTCTCCAGGTTCGCGGGGATTACAGGCTCTGGGTAGGTCAATTTCCGAGCGAAGACGGGCGGTATTCCAATCTCGTTCGGTTCGATGTTAACGTCCGGCGAAATGACCGAGCGGGCAGCATAATTAACTCGTTTACCCTTTCAAAATGCCAACGTTAAAGCCACCCCAAGCATGTACTGGCGAAACGAAGACACACCATCATGTTTTTCCGGAACAAACCCTCCTTCTTTTCGAGCCCCTGCTTGACGCCGGCAGGAGGAAGCTTCCCCTGTCGAACGGGTTGGGGATTCTTGCTACTATCGATCAAGCTGTTCACATCAATCTGGAGCTGGACGAGGGCATTCAGGAGGTTCTGCAGCACCGACCGCCTGACCCGGTCGTCGTACTCTGCACTCTTCACGGAAACGGCATTGAGCTCCGTGTTCAGGTCCCGTAGCCGGTACGATGTGTTCAGCAGTCTTGTCAACAGCTCGTTTTGCGGGTGTTCGAAGAGTGTGTCTCCAAGTTTTGCGGGTGGACGGAATCGTGTTGGGGTGACGGGAATAGCCTCCATGAAGAACGTATCTGCGGAGGCCAGAGAATAACCATCTTCGGAGAGTTTTGCGAACGGGCCATGGCGACCAAATAGAAGCGAACACATCACAGCTTCGTTAGCATACAGTCGTCTCAGATGGGCGCGAACCTCCTCGGGAGCCACCACTCGCTCGTTCCTGCCTCGAGCCCCCTTGATCTTCCCACTCGCAGACTTCGCCGGTTGTTCGTTTCGTTCCTCCTCCTGTTCTTCATCTGGCATCGTTGAGTCTCCCCGTTCCGACTCAGCGTCAGACATCTCTACATCAGAATCTCCCTCTCCGGACCCTCGCCCAGACGAGTCCTTTGTCGGTAGTGAAGAAAGAACACTGGGTCTCCGAATCTCCAACATCTCGTGCATAGCCTTCTGCTTCCTCGTCAGCTCGTACTCGATGATCTTAGTGTAACCCTCCTTTCGGAAAGTATAGCCGAAGCTGGATTTCATGACCGGTGGGATAGTCAGCTGCCGGTGTCATATATGCGCGAGGGGAAAAAAGGACACGCACGCAGAACAGTTTGAACATTTCTTGAGCATAGCGTATTTCAGGAACTCCGTGATGACCTCTCTCCTCGTTTGGAATACAAGTTCATCCTTGTACGAGTCCCGTTGCCCCTTACCGTGCACTTTGAAGGCTGTCTCGACGTATTGGTTGATCCGCTGGACATTCAAGACGACATCATCCTGAGCCCCTTCGGTAGCATCTTCGTCCTTCGTCCTGTGAAGCTGCAACTCATCGATTTTTTGCGCCGGGACCAGCAGTCCACGTTCGAGGAGACGGAGCTTGGCTGTGAATTTAGCGACCTGGAAAGCCAGAGGTTATCTCATGCACCGATTAAATTTAAACCACACGTGCTTACCTCCACCCGTTTCGCCTTGAAGTGATGGCAGAATAAGCAGGTCGAGCGGAGAAGGTTGAACATGTTAACCATGAAAAGCGGATGGAAAACCGGTGCGGGGAGTTCTATATGGCCAAAGTGACCAGGACATGAATCGTAGCTCGCATGACAAGACTTGCACCTATCAAAGGTCGAACACAATTTCCAGTGAGTGAACAGCTGAGCTTAACTCTAAGGAGTATACACCACGCACAATTCATTTCGGTCGCTCGGACCCAGCGCAGGGTCATACAGTCCCCCTGAATTCGGTCGGTTCAGATCATCCAGAAGGCTCGGGTTGACGATCTGCTTGACGGAAATACGACGGATGTCCTCCGGGGTCAAGAACGAGAAAGAGATGCTTTGGACCGTGGACGGAATCGACTGGGAAATATTCATGGTGTCGCGTTGTCCTCCCCCCAAGTTAGAGCCGCGTACACCGAACGGTTTTGAAGCGTGGAAGCTTGGCTTCCGCGACCCAGATTCCAAAATTTTCGGAAAGAGTTGATCGAGAGGGGACGCGTGATCACGTGTGGCGGATCAGCCAAACGCCAATCCCAGGCTGAGACCCGCGTGGGCTCCGGCTCGCAAGCTTCGAGAACAAGTACATTAAGCAAGACAAATTATATATGTAGTACGAGATTATCAATATCAAGCAACCTTCTTCAGAGGAGCCGCTACCAAAGCCTAGAATTCAAATCGGATCAGCTTAACTCGCGGGCACCGACGCTGTGGAATGGGCCGCCTACCTTCTTAATCACCTCATAGATCTTCTTCTGCCCCACGAAGAGGATCGCGGCCGTGAGAACGCTCTGGAGGAGTTTATTTCCGACACCTTTGTAGACTCCCCCAATCCCCTCGTTCTTTATGATTGAGAGCATCCCATCTAGTGCGGACTTGTACTTGGCGTGGCCAGCTTGAAGCCTGCTCTTTACGACACTGAAGGTCACGGTGAGAACTTGAGTGCTCTAGCTCGTCGATCGCGGCTTACATATACGGATAAGTCGACCCAGTTGCAACTGTGGGGGCTCAGCGAAGGTTATTAGGCCCGTCTGGGGAACGTCGCTCACTGAATTTCGAGAGTGCTCCGAGGAAGAAAAAGTCTAGGTCTGTCAAAACTGCAACCGCAGCAGCAGCTCCTCCAGCGGTCCGTAACGCGGCAGTTCGTCGCAGTACGAGCGTGTTCTTAAGTTGCTCAAAAACCGTGTATTGGATCACAGGGTTAATGACGAGCACCAGCGCTGGGCCAACACCACGCATGAAACCAAGGGGACCATCAGTGGCGAGGATGTGCTGAATGGTCTGCAGGATAGACATCTTCCATACTCGTTGTGGAGCGGTCGTGGTTGTGGACGAAGATGGGTCGGTCGGCTTCTGCATGCTTTGTACCGCCTGGGTAGTCTGGATAACCCAAATCGGGTTGCTAATGATTGAGGTAGCGGAGCCTGGCCCTGGTCAGCACGATCTTCCACCGACTTGGAGAACGTGCAGGTCCTACCAGCGATCAATCCTGCGATCATGGACTCGAGGGTGCTCAACCCTTTGCTGCCGCCCCTTGATGACAGCACGAAACCCCTCGTTCGTTCGTAGAAGTAGTAATAAACCCTAAAGAGGAGTTGAGCAGAGTGCATCTGGTTTACGGAACGCGTTCCTACCCATTCGTGACGGCAATTCCACACAAGCTCGAGCCGAGGCCGCTGTATAATCCGAGCACTCCCTCTCGTTTGACAATGTCCCTGACGGCCTCGTACGTGGTCTATTGTCAGTCGGTGTAAGCACTCTTATATGAAGGTGGGCGGTGCTATTCACCTTGTTCTCGTTCTTGGTTTCGACGGCAGCTCTAGTTGATAGAAAGATCAAAGGACTGTTGCGCCGACCACACTTATAGCTCAGCCCTCGGGTGTGGACGGCATCGAAGCAGAGGTGACTGACTATGTGGCAGTCATCGCGACGATGCCTCCTGCGGCACCAGCCAAAGAATGGATTGTAGAGTCACCTGGCATTGTCGAGGGCTGTAACGGAGACGAAGGAGATGGTGAACACGACTTTGGCGGGTCGTTCACCCGAACATGAATTAACATGTGACATCAGCTTCCATGGTGGATGTTCGATCGAAAGTGGCAGGAATAAGCTCGGTGTAACGCGGGTGTACAATATTACATTCGGGTTACAACGGTGATGACGTGGTCTAGTAGTAGGCGACACAATGCAGAATGTTGTGAGGATGCTTTTCTTGGTGAACGCGCAGAATCCTATCCATATCTTCGTCGATGTCTTCAGAAGCCTCAATCTGTGAACATGGTGAGTTTGCGTGAGCCCACGTCGTACAAGAGGCGAACCGACCGATGCAGCGAGGTCGAGCATGGCTCGTCCAGCGATCAGCGCTTCCTCGTGGTTATCCTTGATGTCGATATTTATTATGTGTACCGATCTGTTGAACTCGCCGCCGCGGTTGAGCAAATCTGGTCCGCCATGTTGGAAGTTACATCTCAGGTCAAGGACTTTGCACTCACCATCGCAAACAGCATCGTAACATCGTTCCTCACAAGTGATAACGATATCAGAGACTTGCTTACTATCTTGCCATCGTTCGGGTGCTAGTTTGACCTTCCTATTTCGATCGAGCATTTGCAGCAAGCCACTGGCAGAGTATCTAAGACATGATCAGTCTCCGGCCCCGAATGGTATCAAATCCCGAACACGTACAATCTAGGGTCCTTGGCGTTTAACTCCTCATAAATGTCGTTGTAGGGTGTACCGAATGGGTAGATGTTTGGCTTGTCTATCGAAGGACCTGGCAGTCTTACGGCGGATCCGGTGCCTGCGGAGATCACTCGATAACCAGCCTTGCTGTCACCTCCTCAGCGATTGCGGGGCTGAAGTGGAAAGGGGAACCCACGATAGAACGTTATGGCCTTCCATTGATCGATTCTAGGGTAAAAGGTGAACAATTGAACGAAGTGATAAGCAAAACGAGACGCACCTGGTTGCTCGCACATACGACGCAGAACAGCGGTCTTTGCTTGTACGTCTGAGGAAGAGGGTCTAACCCAGGTATCATATCCAGCTCTGACGTAGCCTGTAAGAAAGGCTGAGGAGGGGTCGGTGCAGAATACGGTGGTGTATCATTCTCGACTGGTTGAGGTGGTGGCTGAGATTTGACGTGAGAAGGGATGGCAGACGGCGCAGGTGAGTCGGAGAGTTGACGTTGTTGCTGGGCACGCGCCAGCCGTGGATCACGGGCTCTTCTTGGGTCCATTCTAGGGGGAGAAGGGAGCTCAGGTTAGCACAAATAGCCTGGTATGGGGTTGGTCGCCTCAGAAGTATCTGAACGTGACGGGTTCGGCTTGGAAACGTCGAACCCGATCTTCATACGATTCCACAAGGCATAGATCCAGGGGAAAGGTAAAGATTCCACTCTGAATCATCGCTGGCGACCAAGAAGCGTTGAGAGGGTGCTCACATTCAGATACGGTGCCCGGGTCGAGGAGGTTGTAGTAAGCGAACAAGCAGTAAAGGTCACACGCTTACCCCAGCGTTCCGTCCCAGCCACAACCCGACAACACCGACATGTGAACTTCACAGACCCATCCACAGTCACACCGTACCAGCAAGAGGCGACAAACCTCTGTTGCAGAAGTTGTTTATTTTTTCGTTCCCCAGGTCACCGAAGGCTCGGACACAACGAGTAGACTGGGGAGCTATTGGTCGTGTTAGACCGAGGTGAACGAATGGGCTCCGGACTCTCCCTCCAAATCACGATTCGCCCTTCTACTAAGTATCTGCAGTTTACTCCAATTATCTCCCTTTCGTTCAGCCAAGCGGAGATTACAACGCGTCCACGCACGTGACCAGCTCGGACCGGGTATCCCTCCATTCCCCACGGTCGTCGGGCAAGGTTACTTCGAGAACATTCGCCAGCCTGAGCGCCATCTCCGGACAGGGATATAAGTATCTGAGCATCCGACGAGATTAGCGCAGGGTTCGTCTCCCCGGTCCCAAAATGCAGCCCCCAAAAGCTCATAACCAAGAAAGACAGACAATCCTCTCAGACGCCAACGTCTTTCGCAGACACCCATCTCCCCAGGATTTTACCGAACTCCGAGCGTTGATTGCTACGAACGAGAACTCGCTCGCTTCGTTGAACGAAGAAATCGAGATTTGTTCGAGGCAGCTCAATGTCTTGCGTGCCAAATCTTGCGCCCGCCTCCTCACCATCCGCAGGTGCCAGGCTGCCATGACTCTCGCACGCCTTATCCCCCCAGAGCTCCTCGCCAAGATCTTCGAACACGCCTCCGATACGGGTTGGACTCGTGCGCCGATCGTCGTCTCCCATGTCTGTTCGACTTGGAGGGCTGCCGCTCACTCTCACCCTGGCGTGTGGTCCCGTGTTTCGGTCAACCTCGATATGCGGGACCCCGTCGGTTGGACAAAACATTGGCTATCCATGGCACGCCAGGTACCATTGCATGTGACCATTGCGCGCACCATTGCCACCAGCCAGCTCGGACAAGTTCTGGCCATATTGTTGGACCACTCGGAGCGGTGGGTCAACCTCACCCTGGACCTTCACCTCGCCCACACGCGCCAAGTTCTCGCCGAGTGCACCGCCCGTTTCACAAGATTGCGCTCGATTGATGTATCGCTTTCAGCGGTCGAC
>Ga0307511_10002405_pt1 | contig 19550 bp, 17 predicted proteins | sample 13_EM_MG_FD_200266 | JGI IMG/M metagenome (GOLD analysis project Ga0307511, IMG submission 200266) | Populus trichocarpa ectomycorrhiza microbial communities from riparian zone in the Pacific Northwest, United States - 13_EM | ecosystem: Host-associated > Plants > Roots > Unclassified | place... | reverse complement strand
CTTCGTGGGATCTATCTACTTGGAATGATCGATCGTGCAGCTGTATACTGGCATTATTTCTCAGCCGAGGGGGAGGAAGGATCGGACAGGGTGGCTCTGCAGGGGTAGCAATTGCAAACGGTAGCCCAAACAGCGGGTGGAACGGCGGATTTGGGGTCTCAGCGAACATAGAAACATAGAGCCGGGTGGTGCAAGAACCGTGGGTCAGTGCTTCCGCCTATCCCACACCGATGCAGTTTGTGTGGATGGCATGCTTAGATGCATGTCTCCGGTTTGCTCACCCGCGGAACGAGGTGGGGGGGGGGGATATAGAGGAGGTACATCGAACACTTCCATCGTTTTGCAGGTTTACATGGGGCGTGGGGAGCTTCCTGTTTCGCCTTGAAAAATTCAAAGAATATCAAGGAATTGGCGAGATCTATTGGCACATTAGCAATATCAAGAGCTGTTACTTGTGTCATGATACTCGACCTGCTCTGTGCTAGACAGGTCCCAATATTATGGCACTAGCTAGCTCTTGTATAGTCTGACTACTTCTCGAGTTCGTTAATGGGAACCGCTACTCTATTGGGAAGTTGATTGCGGTGCACTTTGGTATCTATACTGTCTCCGCTAGTGCATTCTCGCTCCGCAATGGCATGTGCATATCCAATAGACCTCGCCATCTGCTTATTGACATAGATGTACAAATGCTGATTCCGTACGTTTTTCATTAGTGCCAGAGGTCAATTTTTTGAGCCTCGTCGATGAGTTTGACCGGGTCATTATCACTACAACACGAACGCAGGACTCCTGGTGCAACTCTAAGGCTGGGTTACCCTCAACTCTGATTTCAGAGACTCAAGAGTCTCTTTGGTGGAATAGGTATCTATGCCTTCAGTTTGGTCTCTTCTCATTTTCTCGTGATTTATTTTGCTCGAAAGTATGTACTTAAGTACAGTATATACCAATCAGAAGTTGAGCTGTATGTGTGGCTGACAATTTGTACAGGGCGTGGTTGGACCGGGCTGAATGCTTGCTATTCTACATATACGGTAGCTGCCTGAGTAGTCTGGTTGAACCACACCCTCTGTTATGCATTACGGATACTTTCTGAATGGCACTGTGTATCCAATCGTTTTGTACCAACAAATTGATCAAGGATCTATTTGCAGGGGAACCGGAGCCTCCGATAGGGTAGCTTCTTTCAACGGTCATGCAAAGTGGGGGTCGAACCGGATAATGATAATTATGAACTCACCTGCAGCTAGGGCAATTAATAAATATATTAAGCTTGCGAGCACCGCAACTCCAAACCTAAGTACACCACACACTGGAGGGGTCCCGGCTGCGCGTGCAAGAAATCCATAGCTAAAAGGCAATTACAATTAATTTCGAAAACGGAAGGAATTGGGCACCTCCATTGGTAATCCGGGAAATTAGCATTTAACCCCTAGAAGACCGTTATATTTATATGCCTGCCCAGGAGCACTTTAGCGAAGGCTTGGGCCACTTTTTTTACTTTAATCCGGTAATTGGGCTAGGGTTCAATTTGGTATAAGTGCTGGCAATTGCAATGCCCGTGTCAGATACTGTAGTCTAGTTGTGTCAAATCACGGGGGAATCCGGTACACCATCATGCCGCTCGGGCGGGCCCAGGTAATATATATGTCCTTAAGTCTGTATCGACCAGCATCCACCATCCCATCCAGGGTATTGACCCTAGCAATTACAGCAATTACTCTAGGTCTGTCTGCGTAATCTATAGTCATATTATATGTTGAATTCGGCGAGCTATAGCAAATCAGGGGTCGCTCTGGGGTATTATTCATGCAACATCCGAGGCGCCTGAATAATATGGCGAGGCTATGCCACGGATTACTACTAAGGATCCTGCTTAGACTGCTTATGGTAATCCAAGTACTTAAGATTCTACGATAGGGTTACCTTCCCGAACGACACTAGTAGCCGGGGACACAAGGGTGCAGTCAAAGTTTTTACGAAAACCTTAATGCAACGTAAACTCCGCCAAGGCAACGTAGGCTTTAACCTCCAACGTAACTAGTCCTGGTTTCCCTCTCTCCTGCCCCACTACAATCTCGGCATCACACGATGATTCTCATCTCGTAAGCCTGTTTTAAATTTTCATGCTAGGTACCTTATATCAAGAGACTCTAGTCTCATATAGCCTGGCACGCACAGTCTTATACGAATCAAGAGTCGAGTTCCTCTTAACAGGGGTCATGCGTGGTTTTCTTCATTTTTTGCTTCTTCGTGCCGCAAACGACTATACACCTGCGTCTTGCTAATTACGGGCGGCAAAAATCTCACATCTGGTGTTCGATATCTGGTATTCCAAGATCAAACCATTCTTGATATGGGTATTTAGTATCTTCAAGTAATACCCACCAGACAGAGCATAGGTCGCCGAGAACACTATCAAATAGCTAGTCTAGTGACCTACGAGCCTAACCTCTGCCTAGCTCGGCAGAACCCATGTTTTGTATGGAAAGTACCCTAGCAGGTGTATGTAAAGAACTTATATATTAGGGCTTTAGCTGGCGTTACCGAGTCAAAAGTATGTGGATCACTCTAATCCACTTTTGTGGGCCGATGTTTAGCCAAGTTCTCGTACTTGTGTAGGTCGGATGTTTACTCAGTGTAGTCTATTGGGGTTAGAGCCAGACTATGGATTAGTATCGAAGGCTTCGGAGTTTTGCAGGGGAAGATGAGGAGATTACTAGACTATGGTAAACCTGACATGACCATCACCTACGGAGTAACTTAGGTAACAGCGCAATAGAGCGTATACTATGCTCTCGGATAGTCCTTACTCATCTAGAACAGATATGTGGGGCCTGAAGACAAACTCGGAATACAGATACGCCACTATATACGCAAGGCTATGCATATGCTTGCTGAGTCGATTTGCAAGTCATAGCTTATCTGCAGTCTTAAATTTTGGCTTGGGTTTTATTTTTTTGTAATTTTAGCTACTAGTACATATACTGTTGTTAGTACTGTGTAGTCTCTCATTTCTTGGATTAGATGAGCCTATGGGTTACCCTGAAGTTCTCATTATGCTGCCTCGACCACAACTGCTTACGATATTTATTTTGGGCTGTACAATACTTCATAGAAATTAAAAAGCAAATAATGGAATGAGCCGTAAAACCGAGAGGGCAGGAAAACGAGAGGAGTTGTTCATTTCATTCTTTTACCAAATCTCTGAGAATTTCCCGACCAGCGATCGAATACATATGTTATATACTGTAGAACTATAATGCAATGTAAAGTATTTCTTTTAATTTAGTAAATGTAAGGAGCGAATTCACAATAAGCCTAGTGTGAATAATTTTCACCTGCTTTGAGCCACAGCTTTGGAGAGAAATACTATAGCAGGCTGATTAGGCTGGGATATATTTATTAGTTAGTTCTTGTAAAATAGGTGAGAGGTAGCATTACTGGGTATGTAAGTGTTCAAGCTACATTCTCACATCAGTGGTGTGTTCGTGTAATCGGTTTCTGTTTCTACATGTCATAATTTTGCTATAGCATGTTTATCCGGAACAAACCCCAGCTAGCAACTAGGAGAATTTGATACCGGTTCTGCATGCATATATATGAATACGAAGGTTAGACTTTGACGGAGGGCTGGGTCTTCATTTGATTTAAAAAAAACAACTGTCAAGTGGTTTTTATGTGACCTCGCGTAACCACTGAGAATTTGAGCCTATTTGATTGTATTTTGGGCTTGAGACTATCGAGAACCACAGAATAATCGATTAACCCACATCCCGGTGGTGGCCCACATCCATGTGATGTATGGTAGTTGGTTGATAGCATAAAATCTCTAATTAGAAGTAATGAGGCAGCAGGTAGGTATTTATTGCACTGACTAAAGCATACCAGCCCAAGGTTGGTAATTGATTCCTAAATCAGCTGCTGTTACATATGCTCTGGGTTTGACCAAGTATATAACTGACATATGCATGTGGTGCACAATATATACAAAATTTGCTTTAGGTTCCTGAACCATAGTAGTTGCAACAGCTCAGCTGCCGCATACCGGCTTTAATTGAAAACACTTATGATACTTCTAATAAACTGCCTATATCACACCTATATTACAACATTTTGCAGATGTATAAAAATAGACATGCATGAGCTTGAACTTGGGGCGGCCGATTAGCTTGTCAACCCTTGAACTCAACTGGGTTTCTGGGTGGCTCGCCATACTTCCCCTACGGAGGTGCACATGAGTAATGAGTTTTTTAAAATGAAACAAAAAAGAACCGCTTAAGCCTACCTCTCAAGCCCACTCATGCATAGCTTCAGAGGTATCTAGTTTCATCCTGCATCCAATATCTAGCATTATCTAGCATTCGTCTAAGATTTATTAGGCTATAGGTATTATATACTTAAGTGTAGAGGTGATGGTTAGTACTAAGTAGGAATGGATATCAGATTTACATCCATAAAGTCTCGTAGCCAGGTAGTCATGTAAATGCTCTAGTCATGAGATTACTTGTCTATTGGTCTGAGTTTAATAAACTTCATTATTCAAGTCAATACCATACTTCCATTTATAGGTCAGTTCAAGGCACCATGGACCCCCGGGTACACAGCAATCAAATGTGACAGTAGGTAATGGTAATAGATTATTTATATTTCCAGGTGCACTACTCAGGATACTTTCCGCACCTAGCTCTCGGATTTCTCTAGATGCTCCTGATCAGTGAAAGTTCCTCACCAACTAGTGACTGGTAGTCTCGATCTAGCGACTAACATACAAGGCTATATTACCCCCCTCAGCATCGGGTTTTGTCAATTCCTGCATCATTCCTCCCTACTTATCACACCTGGCTTACAGCCAAGGTGAGTTAGCGTTGCGAGCGCAGAGGCATTAATATTGCGTCCGAGAACTATTGAAAATCAATATTGCCAGTGCGACAAGGCCGTAGTAGGTACCATTCTGGGGTTCAGGGCGGGACACCCATCACCAAAAAGGAATGTAGTCAATGAGGGAAACAAGTGTTGAACAGAAAAAAAGTTTACATTGAGTGAGGGGAACAGGTTTCCATTCATATGTAGAAATAATCATGAATATGGGTGCCCGTCAGGTGACTTTTAGCACAACTGAGACAAAGTCACCTGACGGACATCCAATGGCTCCGCCCCCACAGGATTTTTTGCTGGTAATTTTGTAGTACACTACAATTATCTGACGCTCGAATATACTCGGTAACAATCAACATCAAGTATCAACTTATTAATTTTGCCTCAATCAAGAGTCTTATAATTGTTCAGGTACGTTAGTTGCAGAGAATATAACACTGCTAATTGTATTTACTGATCTCGTATCGTGGTTAGCGGGACCTTGAAGAGGACAACCCCCCAAAGACCGAGAACAATTCCACCAACCGATATATCCTTTGTATACATTAAGTATGAGCTTCGGGTTCGGGGTAGGCGATCTCATCATGGTTTCGCAGCCCGCCCTGCTGGTTTATAGTGCATACAAAGGCGCCCCAGATGACCTCAGAAATATCTTGGATGAGATAAACTCGCTGCACAACGTTGCCAATAAATACCGAAGCCAGTTTAAAGGCAGTAACCCTGGCCCTGAGAACGAAAAAAAGCTGAAGGAGGTCCTGCAAGGATGTCGCAATGTTCTGAAGGACTTGGACGAGCTGCTTGTTAAATATCGGGCTATGGCATCAAATACTAGCCAGAATAGTCTGGCTGTGAGACGAGCGGTGAATAGAGTAAAATGGGGGCAGGAGAATATAGTTGAGTTGAGGGCGAGGCTTACGTCGAATACGGCACTGCTTAATACGTTTATCACAAGGTACGTACAAGATTTTCTTTCCTATGGCGCAATTATTTCACTCCACAATCCGGTGATGAATATCCTAGTTAATCTGAGACTATGAACACTCTGATATATAGCTAGCTAATCATGATTATGGTATGTAAATAGTTGCTCCCAGCGTTGAGATCAAGCTCGAGGCCAAGTCATACCTCCTATGGCGCAGCTCTCCACTCGCTCCACCATGCCGCGTGGCAGGGCCGCAGCAGGGCCGCAGAGAAGTAGTTTAGCTGCTACTTGAAAGAGGTACAAATATTGAGGCAACAGATACGTTTGAATCAATGGCGCTCCACTACGCTGCTGGGCAGGGTCAGAGAGGCGGTTCAGCTGCTGCTTGAGTGGGGTGCAGACATTGAGGCCACAGATCACGATAATATAACAGCGCTCCACCTTGCTGCTCGAGAGGCCCATAGAAAAGCGGTTCAACTGTTGCTCGAGTGGGGTGCAAAGGTTGAGGCCAAAGATCACTCTCAATTAACAGCACTCCAACTCGCTGCTAGAGAGGCTCATAGAGAAGCTGTTCAACTGCTGCTTGAGTGGGGTGCAAAGATTGAGGTCAAAGATCACTCTCAATCAACGTTAACGGCTCTCCACTGGAGGGTCATAGGGGTGTGGTTCAGCTACTGTTTGAGTGGCGTGCAGACATTGAGGCCGCAGATCATGATAGGCTAACAGTACTCTACCTTGCTGCTTCCGAGGATCATAGAGAAGTGGTTCGGCTGCTGCTCGGGAGGGATGCAAGCATTGAGGCCGCAACTTGCTATCAATCAACAGTCCTCCACACCGCCGCTCACTTAGGCTACGGAGAAGTAGTTCAGCTGCTGCTCGAGAAGGGTGCAAAGATTGAGGCCACAGATCGCGATAATTCAACAGCGCTCCACAACGCTGCTTCTGTGGGCCATAGTGAAGTGATTCAGCTGTTGCTCGAAAGGGGTGCAAACATTGAGGCCGCAAATGACTCTCAATCAACATCTCTCCACCGCGCTGCTTCTGAGGGCCATAGATATATGCTGCTTGAGGTAGGTACAAATATCTAGGCCAAAGATGACTCTCAGTTAACAGCACTACATTGAGCTTCCGGCAAAGGTCATAGAAGAGTAGTTCAGCTGCTGCTTATGAGGAGTGCGAGTATCGAGGCCAAAGATCATTCTCAATCAACAGCTTTCTAACGAGCTACTTCTGAGGGCCATAGAGATGTGGTTCAGCTGCTGCTTGAGTGGTGTGCCACATACCGCAATAACTTACCTGCACCCACACCGCCGCTAGAGAGGGTAATAGAGAATTGGTTCAGCTGTTGCTTGGGAAAGTTGAGGCCAAGGATTATTTCCAATCAACGGCTCTCCACCACGCCGCTTCCAAGGGCCATAGAGATGTGGTTCAGCTGCTGGCCGAGAATGGTGCAAACATCGACGTGACAAACAACGAAGGGGCTACAGAGCTGCATGTCGTTGTAACTGGCCGTAACCAAACGTTACAATATTTTCCTGACCGATTTTGCCCCGACCGCGAGTTTCGGGAAGGGAGGGAATATGAGCAAGTAATACAGTTACCTCTTGACCGAGGTGCCGATGTGTGGAAACAAAATCAAGAAGGAGCTACACCGATGGAGTTGGCAGAATGGCATGGCTTGTCGTCTATGCACGAGATTTTCCGCAAGCACATCGAGAAATACAACCTACAGCCACCATCAGCTGGAGCGGAGGCTGGTACCTCATCACAACCACGCGTAAGAGACCGGAGCAAGTCAGCTTTGGTATAATGGTGGTCAGAGTCACTATACTATTCTTTGGCAATGAGGCTGCCTCACAAACGTGCACCGTTAGGTGGACTAGCAGCCACCGGCCTCACCATAACGCAACTCAGATCGCTAGGGAATGTCTGAAAAAAATAAGATTGTACTGTAGTAGATGGTTAGTGTGATTATGACCGAGCATAAAATCTCTACTTACAAGTGATGCATTCAATATATCGGGTTTGATTGTAGCAGTAGCGGTGAAGATATGGGGGATTTCCTTAGTCCGTTCTCGGTAATTTTGTATTCATTTCATCAGGGAGCGGCCCCGAGTGGGGTATGGAGGCGCGCTGCCCCACCAAAGGCTACATAGAGTGGATATAGATAATAGGTTACCAATAAATATTTACCGAATACCGGTAACCCAAGTGCCTAGGAAGTAGGTAAACCTAGTTATAGTATTCTATCAGTGGAACTTGGCTGTTGACCTGTTCCCAATTCAAATGTCAGTGGCGGGAGACATAAAACCCAGTAGTTACATGAGGTGTACTGTCTCCCATGTACCAGTTCGTGCTGTCAACCGAAGCCTCTCCCAACATGTTTATCGTTCTATTTTTTTATTCGTAAGATATTTTAATAACATTTTGAAATACATGAGGTATCCACCTTATGACCAGAGTCAGCCCGGGGGGCACTGGTATCTCAGTACTGCCATCGACCTCCTCCTCCCCCAGAGCTGTAGAGATCAAAACCCCAATTCGCTAATTCGCTAAATTATGGGGAGGAAAACAGAGAGAATCTTAGGGGTAAACCCCACGAGAACAACTCATCCCCATTGCTACAAATCTCTTTATTAAATATAAGATTTCTTGAGACATATGTAATAGCTGAGGTAGGCACGTGAGCACTCGACTGCTAAATTGGGAAATCAAGGTGGTCTGAGTATTCAGGGTAACAGATCTGAAAACATCTTACCAAAATCGGAAATTAGGCAAAAATGAAAATCTAAGCGATGATTATATTATATCATGTGCCCATGTAATACTAACGGTCTGATACGTGCTCGCACTCTCCACGTCAAACTATCGATGCTTCCCCACTACGTAAGCTGAAGGTGATGTTACCTAGATATTTAAATTAAAAAAAGGGCATGGCCGCAACGCAGATCATATCGTGTCTTGCCGTGCCAGAACTGACTAGGGAGCCTCATGTGCTTCCTTTGTGAGAGTAATCCCTGACCACGGAAAGCCACCCCAAGGAAGCCACCCTATGGGCTTGCCAGTAATCCCTCGCTCCACTCATGTACACTTGTTGATGTAATAATTACTGCTTTGAATAGTTTCCAGCCCGTCTATTTTGGACTACAATGGAGGATCGGGTTCCTACAGACAACTAGTCGTTTGTAGCCCACGTAGGTAACCCCCACAAACCGGCAGGGTCTATTCTCCTCAAATGCTCCTAGCCTTAATTAAGGCCATCTACAACGCAGCTGGCCTTCTTCACTTTAGTTCCCAGACAGAGATCCTGCAGCTTGGCACAACCTCGAGCACCCTATTCCTAGAATCGTTGTGCAACTAATAGTCTCTGGTTGGTGCAGAGCCCATCATGCAAAAACCCATACATGCAGAATGCTCTACACGTAGAGGTTCTCCCGTTGATCGGTATCCTTCCTGAGCTCAGCCAAGACGTCACCTGGCATATCACCAAAAAGCCCTCACACACAAAGTCCATTTATGAGCGGGGGCTGTAGCCGAGAGAGACATCTGATTGGAAACGATAGTGCATCTAGGCGTTGTTGTACCCCCTGCCTGTTCCCGTGAAACCTCATATCTTTAAGTAAACCAGGCTAATATCTGTATCCCGTGTTAGCGTACGCCCACTGACCGTTTTTCTACACTTCCATATTCAGCAAGCTTGTTGTAAATCCCCAAGGATTACTCAAAAAAGATTAGGCGGCGAAGAAAATGAGAATATTTGCCTGTTGAGATAGGCTAGGAGGTCCTCAGTATTTGTCCATCAAGAATGACTATATGATTGGAGCAGATAGATATACTGTACTCCAGTGGTGCATTGTGTTCGATAAAGCTTCATTTATTGTTCCGAAGGAGTTTGCACCTCTGAAACGACCTTCCTTGTGGGAGTATGTCGATCTTGTGCGTCATGGGTAGGGATGTTGGCTATCAAGTTCAAGAGGATCTTGCCCCAAAGGAGATTTCCAAGCATGCTTTCTGACAGGAAGGGGTCGGATTAGCTGGTTTCAGTTGTACTCAAAGCAGGAATTCATTCCAAGATGACCGATGGCTGAAGGGGTTATTCTGGGGTGAATCGGGAACTCTGTAGGGTAGATTCCTCGTAAATCTTCGAACCAGATGGTACCCCACTACGTGGATCATCGCTGTAGACAACTTCGATCATCCATCTGTCTAGAAGCATCCATAATTTCTCAACACCCCGGAACCCAACATCCGATGTGCATGTGCGTGACTATTCTGCTGGCGATCCATAGTGCCATCCCAATTTAAGTATATTGATCCAAGAGACGTAGGGTATGTAGTCAGAAAGAAGTTCATCAACACTGCCAAACACCTAACCTAGAATCTGGGTATATATACTTGGTAGCACTGAGCATGGACACCCTGAAGTGGAACTGACTGGAGATAACTAACCACTTCTTAGGCACTCAACAACCCCAATTGACGAGATGCGTTACGAGTATTTGCTTGAGAAGCGGTGAGCCGAGATCGAGCATGGGAGCGTTCTGTTGCTTCCAAATAGAAGGACAACTTACCCACAGACCGAACCCTTGATTTGAGGAGAGATTAGCAAAGGCGCATTAGTAAATAGAAAGGGTGCAGCAAGGCCCTTGGTACTATGCATATACAATACTTTCCGGGGCTACCCGCGGTGTCAATGGAAGAACGGGGTGGGTGGGGGTGGGGGTGGGTGGCAAACGGAACTGTCAACTGGGATTCAGCAGATGGTTGGAACGCCACGACATGCAGGCTGGGTTGTTTCATTCTCTGGGATGGACTGAGCGAGATGACAAGCCAGTAAATAAAATTACTTCCCTATAATTATCATTGTAAAATGAGCAGGTATGGTATAAACATCATCATGTTGTGAAGCGAGTCTAGGCATGTGCATACTTATGTATGATTACAATTGAATACAGAACTAAGTACTGGTTTGTAGAAATTTACCTTTTTTTGTGCGGATGTAAGGTACTGTAAGTTATGACATGACTTACTTAGGTGGTTGAGATATGTTGAAATTGATCGTTGGGGGTCGTTGGTTTACTTCTCTACATATCGCCATTTACCACACTCTATACGTTGCTCCCATAGTATATCTAGATCTAGATGTACTCTAGATTTCGTGATTTATTCCCCAAGATTGCATGCAGGCTCCGTTGATGTACCATAAACTGGACTGTAACCTCTACATTTCCACAAAGAAAGGGAAGAAAGCTTGTGGGATAAGGTGCTACAAGAGTAGAGAAGCCAGCTTCTATGGTGAGAGTGGTCTTAATCTGGTGAGATATGCGCTAGTAGCTCAAACAACAACGTCCTTAAGCTTCGGGGTCGGCTCGGGAATGAAAGGGAACCTCCTGGAGAACACAGGGTTTCCGTCCCTACTGGTAGTAGTTCCTTCTCCAGATATAGAGGTACCAATCCTGAGTGGTATTTAATGCCAGTTCTCGAGAAGGCTCGGTGAAGGCCAACGTTGACCCAGCAGTTATCCCTCGCACTCTTGCAGGACCCAATAACAATTGCTCAGGCGGCTTATTTGGCTGCAGAAAGTTCTGGATTCTAGTCAGTCGCAGCAGTGCCACGTCCTGGATGTAACCGCCCTTATGCTTGGTATCAAAAGTACCTGTCCTCGAAAGATTCCTGAAAGTGGGAGGAACAAATCTGCAATGCTGCACAAAGACTAAAAAGTAGAGGTGTTGCAATCTTTCTTATATATGACTCCATTGAGCAGACACAGACTAAGCCAGGTCCATCACATTCAGTCGAGGTAGGGCTCAGAGATTACGGTGACTCTTCATCCAGTAAAGGTTCGGAAGAACCCTCTCCTAAAGAAGGCAAGAGACTTCATATAAGGAACCAGACTAATAAGGCGTGGGGTATTCGGTTGCAAGGACTCAGTAGAGTAGCCTTATGTGAGGAATCTCTAGTACTGTATAGGATAAGTATGACATGGTTATTGGCTCACGGGAGTAAATAACTTTCATAAATTGCGAAGAAAATAGGAAGCCGGAAGAAAAGGAGCAGAGGGGTATCTGGGAGGGGGGTGGAGGCTGCAAATAACAGGCGCAAGATGGAGTCGCACACAAACACTATGTATCCACGATCGTGGTACAGTTTCAACAGGCTTTGTGAGGATCACAACAGAATGGAACCTTCCCCGGAATCTTCGAATTCCAAGCTCGGGCTCCACGGGCCAGAGGGTGTAACCGCCCCTACCTCGCCCCTACATATATGTGGGAGCAATTTAAATAGGTGTAGTTGCGAATTAACGTTGCATGGCACATGGCATCGTGGTGTTTCTCGGGTTGGTGTGTTTGATCTCCAATCCTGGGAAACTATCTCCACATCTCCAACGCGGCCAAGTATCGCGCCGCGCGCTAATCTCCCCTCCCAGCCAACCCCCTTCCACCGAGGGCCGAATCACACATCAGATCAATCTTCGACAATGCAATCAGCGTCACATCAGCCCTGAATTGCCCTCTGCCCACAGCTGGACACTGCCTAGCATATAGGTACCCCTCTGTTCACACATACATGCATCTTCGAAGTCGGGTCCATGCAGGTTGATTTCGGAGGTCCATATTTGCTTGGGCCAAATACTATCCGCCAGCTTCAACATCCCACTGATTTACTTACCCACATACTTACATACATACCTACGGTACCCTGGGTACCCGGCGCGTTAGTTGCTAAAATTGATCAAGAGCCGACGGGGGCTTGGACGGAAGTGGTACGGACGGGGCCTATCCTACTTCTCGTCATTTTCCTTGAACGTACGCCCGCGCCGCCCTGTTCACTAACAGAGGTGTGCGTCAAGTCGGGAAAGATCTGCTGCTGATTCTTCCACGCAAGCTATCCAAGTAAAGCATGCATGCTGTGGAAGCCCATCCTTTTGTAACAGAAGCCCAACCAGCTTGCCCTCTCCTGATTTTCTAGAATCAACTTTCGTTCTCTTAAATACTTACTAGGTACCACAGCATAGCAGAGCCACAAAAATACAGCACAGTGCAGCGTGGAGGGTCGGGAATTGGTTGGATGCTTTTGGAGCCTCACCGGGACGGGTAAACATTACTCAGTGTGGGACAAGAAACTGGATGCTCGACCTCACCTAATTGTGCACACGCCTATGCACGCCTTTTGGGAGCCATCGCGGAATCGTTTGAGGACTTCAATATCAAGTCACTCCTTGGCTACGTCTCTTCTAACTATCGTGCTTCCGTGCTCTGCGCCCAGGAAGCTACAGCAATGCTACCAAGCCCACGCTTGCGGCCACCGCAACCTTCAGAGCAGCAACGTCTAGCAACGTATCTGGAAGCTCAGCAAATATTGAACCACGGACCAACATCATATCTCTTACAACCTCGCCGACCAGTTTATCGAAACAATACACCTATATTAAACCTCTATACCCCATATCGAGCCCATGGTTCCGCCCCCCAAATTCCACCTCCAGTTCAGCAAGGGGCATCACAGGAAGATCTGTTGAGGCGAAAGACACCTGCTGGGACATTACCTGATGCTTACGATGGAGCACCAATGGAATGGCCTAGGAGGCCTACAAAGCACATACTTTTGCCCTTGTCGCTAGGAATGCGAAATGGACAGGTACATGACCCTCAGAAGCAAGCTGGTAGCTTTCAAGGTGTGCAACAACCAGCTCTACCGGTTCCAATACAACCACCATCAGACACTCACTACAGCCGTTCGGAATCTTGGGCAAATTCAAATCCTAGTTCGTGGACAAATTCAGGTGTCAACCCTACTGTGAGCCAAAACGAGCAGGATTTTTCAGCTCTAGCCGCCCAGCCGCAGCTCCAAACAGTGTCACGGCAGGTTGAACCAATATATAACCATGGCCCTTTCCCTCCCATATTCAACCCTGACCGACAGACTCAACAACCTTCATTTTCTATTCAGTCAGCTGTCATGAGGGACGGCTTTGCGGTCGAAGGAACTGGAATGGGGGTTCCCGTGACCGCTACGGGAGGGTGGTATATGACTGACAATGGGATGTTGTATCCGCTGGAGGGATATAGCCCCATGCTGCAACAGCTGAATAGCCCGGCCTATCAAATAAATACACCAATTACTCCTTCAAGTTTTCGCGAGATCCCTTCTTTTATTGGTCACATTCCAAGCTGGACCCAACTGTACAGGGGAAATTCCGGACAAGCGCAAACCCCACAGGCAATTAACGCCCCAGTGACTTCCCCTTACCCCATTGCTCCCTACCAGCCATTTGTAGCAGACCCAATACACCATACTCGTGGTTTTGATGGTACGGGTGGTGGAGCACCAGTTGTGGCTAACTACATTCATAACATTCTTCCTAATCGTAGTAGGGTCTTGTCCTGGGCACATGGGGTCTATGCGGACCTTGTGCAATCGACTCAGGCTCACCAAGTGTCGCAAGCAGGAACCCAATTATTGTCTCGACCTCCAGTCCGACCATTAGCACAAGCAGACACTAGCACTTCTTTAGCCACCTATCAACACGGCCTACGCAATCAGCAGTTCACTCCCACAGAAGCCTCACCAAATTGCACTACTCCTACTCCCCAGGCAAATGACCCCACAGAGGACAATTTTGATCGTCGAAAAAAGCGGCGAATTGATACTGCCCCAGAGACCCAAACCTCGAGTTCTCATGCTCGAAGGCCGAGAAGAAACACAGCGCCTGGATACTCCCCACAGCGGTATAACAGTAGTGGCTCTGTGACCCCGGTGGATAATAGTGGTTTTCGGGAGAGTGAATTTCCTAAAGGTGATATTCAACTCGGAACAGCTACGTATCAATCGAATAGTCAATTTGATGGGGGACAGTATGGACACATTCTAAGGAATGGACTCGATACTGGTCCTCAAGTGAACGTACCTACCCCTATGCCCAATAGGGGTGCCATGGTTACTTCTAGCCTAGGTACGAATGGGTTTGGTCAGATTATGGGTGGTACCGGGGGTATGGTGAATCCGGCAGCTGCAAAGATAACTGCATATCACGCACTAGATACGTTACAGCAACTGTGCGCAGAGAGTGGATGGAGGTGGTTAGATGGGATGCTATTAGGTGGTTGCATTGCTTATGTACGAGGATTCACAGTGCCTGCCTTATACACACTGACACTGACAATTCACAGGCGTTGAGTGACTTGAACAGGGCTTTGGGGTGGTATCTCAAAATAATTGAGGTGGACCCCTTGTAAGTTCGCTCATCTTTCGTTTTCTGTTGCTCCATACTGATATTATGAATTAGACACGTGGAGGCATTATCAAATCTAGGAGCCACACTCTTAGCACTCGGTCGACGTGCAGAAGCAGAAGAATATTGGTTAAGAGCCGTTAAAGCCAGACCGAATTATTTCGAAGCTGTAGAACATTTGGTGGGTCTTCTATGTGGAGAACAGCGTGGCAGAGATGCAGTGGCACTCATAGAGTTCGTAGAGCGCTCGGTGAAAAGGAGGAGTGCTTTACAACTTGATGGCTGCGATATGAGCGTTTGCTCAAGCTCAAGCGAATGCTCACGGGCTTCTGTGAGCCAAACTTCATCTCCCGAAATGAAGTTCGATTATTATGAGGACGACGAAGCCCCTGCCACCCCTATTCCGCCCCTAACTGGGCAACCTGAATATGTTATTTCCGGTGCCGATAATGGGAGGTTATTGGGGCTTATACACGCAAAGGGAAACATGCTTTATACTCTTGGAGACAACGCAGGCGCTGCTAAGGCCTTTGAGGATGCTGTACTAATCGGGGCAGGTAGAGAGAAGCACGGAATCAAGGGGCTCATACAAAGGATTCTTGATATGCTCGCTCCAGTCACGGATGGCGTCCGCTCAGGGGGGAGGGCGATACAACCAGCCTTACTGACTCCCGAAAAGGCGCTTAGAACGGCACAGTTGGTTTTCCCGCCCAATGGAGAGCTTCCTGGTCTGCGGGAATTGCCACCAGGGTCTGCCATGAGAATAGCTATTTCCACGACCAGCAACTCGCTTCTTTCACTCGCGAAAATCTTTCAAGATGGGATGTCATCTAGTGCTGGAGGTAGCGGTTTGGTCTCTGCTGGAGTAAAGGATATTCTCGCCCTATACTATCTGTCGCTGTCTTTGCACCCTAGTCCATCAACTGCCAATAATGTTGGAATTCTTTTGGCTAGTGTGCAGCAGACTTCGCCTGTCTCAAGTATCCCGGAAGCGAGTTTTTTACCTGGGTATACTCTTGGGTCTGGTGTTGGCCTGGCACTTTTATATTACCAGTATGGCTTGATGCTAGATCCCCGGCATGCACATTTGTATACCAATTTAGGGAGTTTATTGAAGGATATCAACAATCTTCCAATGGCAATCAAAATGTATGAGCAAGCAGTTCTTTGTGATGGCACATTTGACATTGCATTGGCGAATTTGGCAAATGCTGTCAAAGACCAAGGCAGAACGAAGGAAGCCATAAAGTTCTACAAGAGGGCTGTTGCTGTCAGCCCCAATTTCGCCGAGGCGGTTTGTGGGCTTGCAAATGCATTGAACAGTGTCTGCGACTGGAAGGGACGAGGCGGTGTGGTAAAGAGCGGCGGAGCCTTAGATCGGTGGCATGTTAATGATGATGGGTCTCTGTTTGATTCGAAAGCTACTGGTGCTGTCAGTAGAGGTTGGATGGGGAGGGTCGTAAGCATAGTAGAGAAGCAACTTGAAGAAGGGGAGCATTGGGGAAAGGGTATACTAATTGGGGGCGTGCTAGATACTCTTTTACGGGAGGTGGAAACCGCTGTGGGAGGTGAATGGTCGCAAGAGCGGAGAGAGGCTTTACGCAAAATGGTTGTGGGTTGGGCCGGAAAGAAAAATGAGGGTGCGAAAGTGGTGAGACTCATTGAGCGCGCTGTCAGAAGAGCTGGTTGGAGGTGGTATCGAGAGAAATATATCAGACGGGAGCAACGACCATTGGAATCTTATTTACGACCGACTTTACCAGCTTGCTTGTCCATTCCAAGTGCACCCACGGTTCTCCCGTTTCACACCTTTACCTGCCCACTTTCTGCTCAACAGGTGAGAGATTCGTTGTGCGTCGTCGTCTCAGCTGCTGATATTTGACAGGTGCGAACGATTTCCCAGCGGAATGGGGTACGTATTTCTAGCTCAACTATGCGAGCGCCATGGCTGGCTGCGCATGTATACCCACCACCAGCCCCACCATCCCCTCACCTCAATGTTGGATATATTTCATCGGATTTCAACAACCATCCGTTGGCTCATCTCATGCAGTCTGTTTTCGGAATGCACGATCCATCCCGCGTAAAGGCCCATTGTTATGCGACAACGCCTAGTGATAACTCACCACATCGGCTCCAGATCGAGCGTGAGGCTCCACACTTCTATGATGCCAGTTGTTGGGGCCCTGACCGGCTCATCAATCAAATTATCAAGGATGGAATTCACATTCTAGTCAATTTAAATGGATTTACCCGTGGAGCAAAGAATGAGATTTTTGCCGCAAGACCAGCACCAATTCAGATGAGCTTCATGGGCTTTGCAGGGTCCCTTGGTGCAGATTGGTGTGATTACCTGCTTGCTGACGATACCGCCGTGCCCCCTGATACTGTGCGGCCATGGAGGCGGAATGTTGACCTTGAAGACGGCGGACACGAAGATGGTGATGATGGGGACTGGGTATATTGTGAAAATATTGTGTTTACGAAGTATTCTTTCTTCTGCTGCGACCACCGACAGAGCGCTCCGGATGCAAAGGGGCCCGGACTCTCTTGGGATGAAGAACTACAAAGACGGTGGAAAATGAGGAAAGAGCTTTTCCCGGACTTACCAGATGATACTGTCATCCTTGGGAATTTTAATCAACTCTACAAGGTTTGTAGTTGGTATTTGTGTTGCAGTCGCATAACATACTGACCTGTTTATTTTAGATTGAACCAACGACGTTCCGCACATGGTTACGCATTATCGCAAAGGTTCCCAATACTCGCCTGTGGCTGCTTAGATTTCCGGATTTGGGAGAGAAGAACCTCCGTGAGCTTGCGGAGAAATGGGCTGGACTCGAGGTTGCCAAGCGTATTATATTTACGGACGTGGCACCAAAACAGCAGCACATTGCTCGGGCTCGCGTTTGTGATATCTTCCTCGATACCCCGGAGTGTAATGCGCACACAACTGCTGCAGACGTTACATGGTCAGGTACACCGCTTCTGACTCTTCCAAGGCACAAATATAAAATGTGCTCTAGAATTGCGGCATCAATTGTCAGGGCTGCTGTTCCACCAACGACAGAAGGCAAGAGGATTTCAGATAAACTAATTGCCGAGAGTGAAGAAGACTACGAACGAAGGGCAGTCAATTTAGCAAGCGGGCTGAGATATGAGCGGGGCAGTAATGGGATTGCTACAGGGGAGTTGGTGGACATTAGAAAAGTTCTGTTCGAGGGTCGATGGACGAGTCCGCTCTTTGATACCAAGAGGTGGGTTCAAGATCTTGAAACCGCATATGAGCTGGCGTGGAAGAGATGGGTAGACGGAGAGGGTGGCGATATTCGATTACAATAGGGCTTTGGGCGGGGTTTTTGATTTGCAGGACACGCAGGATCATCCTATTTATGTGATGCATTTGTTGACAATCATCGGGCATTTCGGGAGCATGGGATTGGATATGGATAATATGGTGTTTTTTCTCCTGATCTCATATAAATTATTTTTGTAGTTTCATCACTTGTCTATATTTCTGATATATTGCGCTGATGTGATAGAAGAGAGCTGTCTGGCTACGGATGTACCAGCTTGTTTAATTGTTTAACATATGCAGTGCATGTAACATCTTTCATGCAGTCTGTGGAACATGACCTCAACGTCGACCTCGAGCTCATTAGAACAACATCTCCCTTGGTATCCAAGTACTTCATAATTCTATCTTCCTCGCCCCTCAATTGCAAGTGACTTCCCTTATTCCATACATGTCCTGGCAGGAACCAAACCCCATTCCCGATTACCCCCTCACCATGCCTCCCCACCTTCCACGCACCATCACCATCTGTGCTGCCCCGCTCACCCCATCCGCCTTTGCCCCCTTTGGTTCCGTCATCCAAAATTCCGGGGCAGCATCCACCTCCGCATCGCCATCCACCACCGTAAATCAAGGCACCGCGCAGAAACACACCCGCATCACCCCCTTCACCGATACCTACCCCATCACCGCCCCCCGTGCCTCCGCAAACGTCAACCTCTTTATCTGCAAGCCTAGGAAACTCCTCCCTCTAGACGCCGTCGCGGCAGATGATGTCTTCAGTGGGATATTCAAAGTCAAAATTCTCGAGCGACACCCGTATACCACGCAGTCGTTTATCCCACTAGGCCTCCCTGCGCCAACGAGGGAGAGTCCTAGCCCGTCGAAGTTCTTGGTGATAGTTGCGCCTACATTGTCTGAGCCGGGCGGGCCGCCGGATCTGCAGGAGTTGAGGGCGTTTGTGGCGCATGGGAATCAAGGGATCACGTATGGCGCCGGGACGTGGCATGCGCCAATGGTGGTGCTGGGGGAGAGGGAGGTGGAGTTTGTGGTGTTGGTGCATGAGAATGGGGTGGGGAGCGATGATTGCCAGGAGGTGGTTGTGGGAGAAGGGGTCGATGTGGAGGTCAGGCAGGGGATGGGGAGGGGGTGAGTATGGACTGTGGGGGGGGAGTGGCGAAGGCCAAGTTGTAAAGGAGGGGGGGGGAGATTCTTACATCCTG
>Ga0307511_10002404_pt1 | contig 19553 bp, 22 predicted proteins | sample 13_EM_MG_FD_200266 | JGI IMG/M metagenome (GOLD analysis project Ga0307511, IMG submission 200266) | Populus trichocarpa ectomycorrhiza microbial communities from riparian zone in the Pacific Northwest, United States - 13_EM | ecosystem: Host-associated > Plants > Roots > Unclassified | place... | reverse complement strand
TGAGTATACCGTAGCGAAGTGGAAGCAAACGCATATGTCGGAAATGATCGAAATAATAACATATCATAGAAACGAACAAAACTTGAAATATCATGACACCCAGGTCATCCAACCGCCTCCTGTTCATACCATGACCAAGGACTGCACGTCGGCATAGGTTTGTCCGAGCTGAACGGCATTCACTTTATTGGTCATCCGGTCCTGTTTTGGGGGCCAATGTTCAACGCAAAGATTGGAGTGGGTCACGTACCTTGATCATAATGATGCGCGGGGGGCCACCATTGTCGGAGTGGTGTTTGTGATCCCTTGGTGACGTTGAGAGCTTTGAGAAAACGAAATTGTTGAAGGCTGGGAGAGTATGCTGGGAGAGGAATTGAGCCGAGCACAAGGCCAGGCGGCTAATGTTACTGATGTTCGGTTCAGGTTCGGTTCGAGGGTAATTTGGCGAACCTGAACCATGAACCTCACCTCAAGTCTTCATTTGCCTGAACCCGAACCTGAACCAGTATTCAGGTTAGGTTGCGTTCGAACCTGGTTCGAACCTCTGAGCCTCACCAGGTTCCTAATATGGAAAGAAATTTGTTTATCGTCGCCACTCAGAGCGAATGCTCCCCCCTCCTCATCACTTTCTTGATGGCGGATATCCTTGATCATCTGGCCTGCACTCGAGAAAGTCCTTCCCAATGACACGGAATGTATGGTGGCTACGGACGGCTCGTGCGAGGGTCAGACGCTGCCTGTCTAGATTGGCCGCCCGAACATCGGGAACATTACCCTCACCCGTTGTATAATTTCCCCCATGGCGTTGTATTTTACACTAATAGTCTCAACAATAAGTACAGGTGGTGATACAGCTGACAGCTACTGGCCGGACTGCTTTCTGCCCCAAGCCCACGTGGCGTGGTTCAGCTGGAATAACACACCCTTCACATCCCGCCGCTCACTCGCGTTGGCGAGCCAGCAACGCTCGATGATCTTCCACAGTCCCTTCGTAAAACCAAGCGCCTCCGCCCCCTGTGGTTCCGGTGGTCGAATACCTTTCATGATCGCAACTATCACCCCACCTGGGTGTGTGATCTCCGCAAAAGGAACAGTCCCACAAAGAACCTGACGGTGCACAAGTCAAATTATTGCGAAGTTAGGGGCAACAATATCCGCACGAACCTCATACACCACCATCCCGAGAGCGTAACAGTCGGATTGCTTTGTTGGCCGGGAATCGGGAAGTCCGTACTGGTCTGGATCCAGCAACTCTGGACTCATCCACCGAGTTGTCCCACCAGGAGTGAACGACATGAGGGATGCTTCCGCAGCTGGAGAGATCAAGGTGGCACCAGATACGGTTCGGCGTTCCACACTAACAACCGTCGAGAGACCAAAATCCGCGAGACAGGCACGGAAGCTTTGGTTGATGAGGATATTCCCCTGAGCCACCGTCATGAGCGTTTGAGTGTCGGATGATCGATAAAATCGTACCCCCTTTAAGTCTCCATGCACCATGTGAATGCTGTGCATGTATTCCAACCCATTCGCAGCATCGGCCAACTGAATGAATCAGTCGCGCTCGCCTCCGCGAGGTCCAACACAATCACTTACTAGTTGGACACGATTGATCCCTCTATATTTCGCGACATAACTCGCGGATGTTACCGTTATCCATCCACTCAGACACCATCGCGAACTTGTGTTGTTCCAGATTTACACCAATAAACGGTAGAATATTCGGGTGCCTTAGGTGTCTCCAAGCAATGACTTCTCGGCGAAATTTCTGAGGGCCCGACGATGAGGGTGGATCTCCTACAGCGCTTGCGAGGTTTCGGCACTCACACTGAAACACTCTTCGAGATTGCTGGTGGAATAGAGATGCAAGATCTTAATGGCGACTGGACGACCCTGGTATTGTCCTCGAGATACAGTCCCACCGCCTCCTCCGTATTCCTCACCTGTCTCACTAGTAGGGCAGTTCTCAATGCGCATAGAGTCCGGAATTGTCTTCAGCTGGCGACACATTTTTCCCAGTAGGTTGAGAAGCCTGTGTTGGTCGCCGAATGAGACATCGCCTTCTTCTAACACCTGAACACGAGTCAGCCTTGGTCCTGGTAAGGATGGCGCAAATTACCCCCCTTGTCCAAGGTGTTGATGGAATGTTGACTTGGTTCGTTTTCCGCATCAGCACCTATTCCACGTGATGGCGGCCCAGGGGATGGAGAGATCCATGTATTGGAGGAGGCGTCGTCCGGGTCGCCGATACTCGAATCGTAGGGCGGGGCCCCGGTGGTGATTGTGGGTTGGTTTTGTGCCTGTGGTTGTTGGTATACCGCATGTTGTTTATGCTCTTGTCCGTGATCCAGGTGGGATGGCGGAGGCAGTTGTTGATCTCCGACGCTCAGAGAGTGAGATTTTTCATTCGCAGATGTTCGGGTCGCGTATGGACTTAAGCTCGAGGCGTAGTAGCCTGAACTTCTATATTTCTGCCGGTAACCGGAGAGGTGGATCACAGGTTAGAGATTTGAGCAGGCAGATGATTTTGATGATGGGGGAGATGCTAACGGGATAGGGATCGTAGCCTCCATCAACGTGGCCAATGACTACACCGCTGCCCGTCTCGTTTCCCCTGGACTCGCGGGTGTGGAACTCGTGGGACGGCGGACCTAAATGGCGACGATTGTTGTCCATGAGCTCAGATGGAGGGGGACCCCCAGTTGCAGCTGAGATAATCCTGTCTCTTTCTCGGCTAACGGCGTGCTCGGTATCCTCTTGTATCTGCCTCCTTTGGATGTCGAACTTGCGGTTGAAGAACTCCGCGTTCTTCTCGATCGCCTCGATGGGGTCATCCCGGATCTCGCGCTGAATTTCCGTGAGGTCGAATTTCTTAGATGGCTTGTGTCGCCCCATACCCGTCGATGCAGGAATCTGAGTTTCGGCATCCAAAAGTTCCCTCATGACTTGTTCGTTGTCAATGACCGCATCCCCGCCTTTCTGTTCGACGAGAAGGGCTAGTCGTTTCTGCTCAGGAGTGGCGAAATCCTGGAACATTTGCATCATCACTTCTATCCTAATCCGAGGTGTCAATCATCGACTAGATAACGAGCATTCAAGAAACGTACTTCTGTTTGAGTTCCGCAGTCCTTTCGTTGACCATGTTTAGCTTGATACTCGCTTCGTCAACACCAACGATGGTATGGGTCGTTATCGCAGATTCGAGCTCTTCCCGCCTGTCCATGAACGCCCCAACGAACTCCAAGTCGACTTTCCCAAACAGGCCCAGCGATGATTTTTATAAGGAGATTCCTCCTGATTCGCGGTGAGGAGCGGGGGTGGGATAATACACGACGAATACTGACTTTAGGTAGGCATCGCAGGTATTTGCACATCGTTTAATATCCTCTGCAACCTTGGCGCACAGCTTCCCCATCCTACCTTCGATCGTCTGGCCGTCGGGTGCGACTTTCTTGGGATCCGATACGTCTTTTAGCCTATGGACGCATGAAATCAGGTAAACGACGCATCGCTAACGGGGGGACATACCGGACGAGGACGGCCATCATATCTCTCATCCTAAGGTCGATCAACAAAGTAAAAGTTGTCGAGGTAAATCGTACGCAACATACTCGAGATAGAGGGCAATAACTTTGCGATCGTTGCTCCGACGCTTCATCTCGAGCGTGCAAACAGCCTTGAATGCAAGGACGGCAACTAGTTAACCGTTAATGAGAAATCGCGTATCCATAGCTGACTCACCCGTACCAGATATGAACGGGTGGACCTTCGCAACCTCATCCAACGCTTTCATGAGGACAAGAAACGTATTGATGAAGTGGTTTGCACCCTCCTCTACGGCACCGGCGATCTGAGGTGTGTCTACAAGAGCCATAACCGGAGTAGCAAGCGTATCAACCACCGCTTGCTCTCCAACTGTGAGCGTCACAGCGTTCTGCGCCTTTTCTTCGTGAACATCAGCGTAAAAACGCTGTGGACCCGACACGCCAGCGTACCGGCACTGTTGAGGAACTTCTCCACATCCTGTGCTTGTGGTAGTCTCACACTTGCAGCGCTTCGAGCTTCCTTCATAGCATCGGAATATTGGGGTACATCCTGATCCGCGGTTGCTGGAGTCTCCGGGGGCGTAAGTATTGTGGCGTCGGGGCTCGGGTCGGGGGAGTCTTTAGATGAGTCCTTCGAGGAAAACTTCCCGAAGAATTTGGGAGTTGGCATCGTGAGGGGCGTGCGATAAGTTCGACAAGACCAAGCTCACCTCGAATAAGGGCCCGGCATGATTCTATTAGTCTCAGGTGACCGTGAGGACCGGCATGACTGCGGAGAGTAACAAGATATGATGTCCCCTACCTTACAAGCACATCAGGCCGGCAAGCGGCAGAACCCAGGACTGAGGAGACGACGATAAAGTAGAGTACATACCTGCAAGGAATTTTGAAACACGCATGCACATTGGCAGCCAGTCGACCGCAGGTTGAGAGGCAGCCGGCTCAGCCGAAACAGAGACTGACGAAGAACCGGCCCGGGAAGCCGGGCAGTCTCGTGGCCCTGAGAACGTTTCACGTGACTGCACAACTTTTTGCGTTTTTGCAGACACAGTGACTGTGACACTTGTCACACAGAGGTACTTACATGAAAAAACCACTAGACCCAAGACTTACAGTCCCGGGAATTTGTTTGTCCCCGCCACATGCAGGGTCAGTGCGGGGTACCTTCACAACCCCCACTCCCTCGATGTTCAGCAACTCCAGCCCGCAACAGATCTGCTCAAGAGCTACACTGTCACAATGGCGAGCGCTTAGGCACCTACATTCAAGCGGTGTTGAGTTTTTCCACTGATTCAACTTCGAGTTCCCGCCGACTTCCGACCTCAACTGGTGCCGTTGGCTCAAGGAACACTCCGTTTAGCTCAATTATTTCTGGAATGGTGTCCGGCTAATTCCTACTTGAATGCCCCGATGCCTATTTTGCCAAACCTCCGCAAAATCTCATCTCATTCCATCACCGCCCAAATACATACAGCAAACAGGTGGGATCGCCCGTTGGCTACTCTCGTAGACATTTGAGTGCTCATGCGCAGTGTCTTTCTGGCTGACCAGGGACCAGGACCGAACCTATGCTTCCCGTGCTTCGTAAACTCAGAAACGAGGACCTCGCGTTCCCACAGTACGGATACCCATCTTTCCCTTCGCGGTATCCGAGTCCAGAAATACGAGGACCTGGCACGCATTGAAGAATATCCGGGGTTGATGATTGTACGTATCATCCAATCATGCCGCGGATGGATCGCCCTACGTAATTAGTCCTCGTTCAACATCCCGAAGAAAAACCTCTACGAAACGGGACCAGGGTCAACGGTTGATTTGATTTGATCCTGTGTAGGAAAACTCCTAGACTAGGGTTGGCCGGTCCGGTCAGTGTTACAAGCAGGGTACGCATCGTCAGATAGGAGTCCTCCTGCTGGAGTCGGGGGCCGGCCACGCCGAATGTGCTGTGCGAACCTCAGGAGAATTTCCAAATCTATCGAAATTCTATCCCATTCGTGGACCCCGACGATCCTCATGACTGGACGATCTCCCCATAGTAGTTTCGAATCAGTTCAGAGCAGGACCGTGCGCTCTAACGCATCCCAGTGACCGCCAGCTCTCCATGGGACATAGAGAAGAGAGGACTTAGTCCTGTATGCTATTTGACACCCCGGTCAGAGGACGATTACTGACCGGCTCCCAGGAACTCCGTGCGCCATGGCCAAGTGTGCTACTTCGCCTGAAAAACTTTGATTCAATGGTATCAACCATATCTTCACATCCGCTCACATTACCAGTTACCGGCTGTTATTTCATGCAAACCCTCACAATTCAATTGGATCCATCCCGTATGGAGGGTGTTTCCGGATGTCCCACTCTCTTTCTCTCAAACCATGAATCCTCGTCGCTTCGAACTCCCTCCGGGACCATCCTATATCCTTCACCAACTCCTCAGTTGGAAAGTCGTCGCTTATGGCGCCTTCGTCGGCTGTGTTCGTGTTGGAGGAGAGACGCCAGGTGTAGACCCACCCCTGTGGGCGATCGTCTCCTGTCCGATCGTCGCCCTCCCAACAATCCTCTACGCCCAAACCGAATTTCAGTACTGGACGGCCAAGAGAAAGGCAGAGTCTCTCGGCGCAAGGCTTGCCCCAAGGGTTCCTTCCAAATGGCCAGCAGGGATCGACTTGATGGTTGCCTTGACCGATGCATTCAGAACAGGTTATATTGGTGAGTCCTGTGGTCAGGTGTGCCTTGTGTGAAGGTCTCATGAGGCAACACCAGGTGATGCTATGGTCGACTGGTTGGCCGAAGGAGGGCAAACGGTCGACATGCGTGCCCTCTGGGAATCCCGTGTAGGTCCCCCGACCACTGTTAGGTTAATGTCGTCACTGATCGCGATCATAGATCATGACGACAGAGCCGCAGTACATCAAGGTAACATTTGAGGAAATCAGCATGGTCTAATGTGGTACTAATTTTGCCGTCCCTCAATAGACGGTACTATCAACGCACTTTGAAGAATACGAGAAAGGCGAAGTGTTGCGAGATACTGTAAGGACTTTGTTTGGTGTTGGGATTTTCAGTTCCGATGGTCTGTTTCTTCTGCTCCCGCCGGACATTTCTCACCCTTTCGTGTTGCGCAGGAGAGCAATGGAAGTAAGCGGACGAAATGAGACACGCACGTTGTATTTGCTGAAGTCCGATCCAGGTTCCACAGGTCGATGACCCGGCCGTTCTTCAACAAGGATCGGACTAGCGACTTTGAACTCTTTGACCGCCATGCGGATCAAGTCGTCTCCAAGATGAAGGAGCGTTTCAAGGAAGGGATTGCTGTCGACGTCCAGGACGTCTTGTCCAGATTCACACTGGACACGGCCACAGAGTTTCTTTTCGGACAAAGCGTCAAGTCGCTCTCAGCCGACCTACCCTACCCATCGACGTACAAAAAGGTGTCCCCTCGTACCCACCCCTCTGACGAGTTCACGTTTGCGTTCGATCGGGCCCAGGAGCATCTGTTCCTTCGAGTGATCTATGGCAAACTGTGGCCATTGGTCGAATTTTGGGAGGATATCATTGCCAAGGACAAGAAGACCATAAACAAGTTCACCGACCCACTCATCCAAGCGGCGCTGGAGAAAAAGAAAGCCGCCAAGGGAGTATACGAGGTCGACCGGGATGAGTCGACATTGCTTGATCACCATGTTCACCAAATAGACGGTGCGATGAATTTATGTTGCTGTGCTTTAACCAATCGGATGCTAATACTTTGTAGACTTCGACGCCATTAGAGACCAGACCTTTACTATCATGGTGGCCGGTCGTGACACGGTGGGCCGCGCGGGTGTCAGGTCGATGGCAGACTAATAAACACAATTCTATAGACCGCTGGCTTGACAACGTTCACGGTGACAATGCTTGCTGACCATCCCGATGTCTTCGCTCGACTCAGAAATGAGGTGCTTGAAATCCTTGGCCCTAACGGAAAGGTCAGCCCTCAAAATTTGAGAGATATGAAGTATCTCCGAGCGGTCTTGAACGGTGAGCCGCACTCCTATTGAAACCGCCCCCTTCCATTGACGGTGACCCCAGAGACATTGCGGTTATACCCAAATGTGTAAGTTCACGACATTGTGCGGATCGGGATAGGGCTGAATGCGGTCGGTTTGTAGCCCGTTGAACGCAAGATCTTCAAAGCAAGGCGGGCTGTGGCCAGCGCTTGATGGGGGAAAACCAATTTACATCCCACCAAACACGCAGATCAACTATTCGCCTTGGTTGATGCAACGAAGGACCGACCTTTGGGGGCCCACTGGTATGTTTATCTTGCACCAGCGGCCATCGAGCTAAACTGATCCCTGACGCCAACTCACAGCGCTCGATTTCGACCCGGACCGCTTCCTCGATGATCGGGTCAAGACATACCTCGTTCCTAACCCCTTCATCTTCCTCCCCTTCAACGCCGGCCCCCGTATCTGTCCCGGCCAGCAAGTCGCTTATAACGAGGCTTCCACTGTCATAGCCAGGATTGCGCAGGCGTTCAAGTCGATCACGTTGGACATGGACTCGAACCCGGAAGCTAAGCCGCCAGTGGCATGGGCGACTGCGAATGGTAGGAAGGCGATCGAGAAGGTCTGGGTCAAGTCGCACCCAACGATCTATGCAAATGGTGGGGTTTGGGTCCAGATGGAGGATGCAGATGCAGAGTAATGGCGAGAAGGGACACTCTGTAAGGTCCACCTTCCTCGGTATTTGCATTTGTACTCTTGGTCGCTGTTTTCACTATTTATCCATTCTGCGCGCTACCGAACCCTCCACTCCCTCCTACCGTCGTACTACCTGGTTGAATGACGCTCTTCTCTTGTACCCTCTCCGTCTATTGGCACGTTCGATTCACGGTGGCAACGGGTGGGTCCCACATCGGAGTCGTTTTAAGCGCTCAGCCGAATCATGGCCACTGGTTAAGCGTTACAAAACTTCTGGGAACTCGCCCTGGGGAGCGATGATCATTTTTACCCCGCCCCCGCCATGACCTCCGGTGTGGTCGGGCGCTACGAATTGATGCGAAGCGTCAGGCCTGACCCTCCATACCGGCGCCACTCCCGCCGCCTTGTTCTATTCTTTTGGTTCCCGAGTTCGGGAGGGAAGGCTGGAAAGGGAGTTATCACTGAACTCTCCGCGCTGCTCCATAAATATGCCGAGACCAGGACTCCCCCACTGGGGCCCGTTGCCATGCGCGGTTTGCGGAATCTGATCTCCGACCGTTTGTTATCTTTGTGCTTTTCGCTGGGATCATTAACGCCTGGATCGTCCATGAATACAAACCGTTGAAGTGGATTCAGGAATGACTAACCTATAAGCCCGAGCCCCGGAGTCATCTGAACGTTTCTCGACTAGTCTCGTTACCATCAGTCAGTTGAAATGGAGTCCGTTTGAGCACATTAGTACGACAATCAGTGCTAACCGAATCTTAAGCTTTCCCACAGTTTGTCACGAAACCCTTATTCAATACCTTCCCAGTACGGCCTCAGGCCTTAGGACCCGTTCCGTTGGACAGCTTGTGATTGGACATAGACAGAGCTTTTTTGGTGTGAGGGGGGGGGCGGGGTCTGCGGGGAAAGCCTCGTCCCATTGATGGCCGCTATTCGGCTTGGAGTTTTACCAGCATGTAATTATTTCGAGCCATGCGCCACGATCTCGTATTTCCGACCGACAGCTCGTAGGCGGCGCGTCGCCACACGCAACTCAATGTTCATCGATCTCGCCAGCCACCCAGAGCGGAGAGAAAAATGCAAGGAGTTCCAAGACCTGCTTTCCGGTCACCTCTGCGACAGTGTCCGAGAAGCACCTCCGCGTGGGAAGACGAACTCCATATCCTCGAAGCTCGCACTCTGGAATCACAACTGGTTTCCATTGCATTGAACCCCCCGAAGGAACATTCGTGAGGAGATGAAAATCGGCGAACAGGTGGTAAAACGGGGATACTTCCTCGCATATGCTTTGGACGACGTCCACTGAACCCAGGATACTACCTTGAGTCATACAATTACGATACCGGTCGGTGGCTGCGACCTGGCCCACTTCCGAGCGTTGTTTATACATTCCTCAGCTGCGGGGCTGGCTGGCGTCCTTCCACGGGGACGAAGGTGGCCAAGTTGAAGACGGTGTTGGTTTTGGTCATATTGACAAGGTGTGAGTTCGACCTCGTGCGCGGCGACGGAAAGTTTCCCAATCCTTTGACTGACACGGGAACGATATCCACCAAGTGCATGTGGGATCGGGAATGGTGCTCACCGCGGCTTCCCATCCATTCCGCGTAGGCCTGTCCTTTTGGAGCCACAGACTCTTCCAACTTTAAGAAGGTCGCGCAGGTGGACTATGGGACACTTCCGAATCGCGATCTCCCACATTCAGGATTTTCCTTTGGGGACCGACGCTATTTCCAGGTGTGGATTTCATCCGGAGAGTGTCAACCAGAGAAGAATATTCAACACCACCCCCCAAAGATGCACATTTCCAGAAAGGTTCACATCGTAGAGCTCGGCGATCTCACCGTTGTCCCCACAATTGTCAGCCCTGTCGATATTATTCTGCAGCAGCGAGGGGAGGGCTAAATGGAGTTGAGCCCGACTATCGAAATCTGCAACCGCGAACAAAGATCATACGTACCGTCTTGCACGAGAGCCTTGTTTATGTGCTCATCTATTCTTTTGTTGAGGAGAGTGAGATATCCTTCGTTGCTCTCCTCTGTCGTTATGTACACACCGCCGACCTGCGACTCGTTGACGTTGTATCCGTCAGAGTTTGGCGGACATCCGCCCCGTCGATGCGATAACGAAGTGGTGGAGCAGATTGATTGAGGAGCTCTTTCCGAAGGTTAGCCCAAAACCCGATGCGAGAAAGTCGTGTCGCCTTCGGAAAGAATTCCAAGCGCGGTATACGGGATGGCCACGGTTCAATTCCGCGCGAGACTAGTGAAGTGATCGAGTTTCAGGTCACGTGACCTATCGGCCCGCAAAGGCCCGGCAGGGTTTTTGGCTTGCTCCCAGGCCCCTTCGTCTGTTCCTTTACCGTGGTAGCACTGATATCTACTCATTGTAGTATGTTTGTTATTTTAACAAGTGTTTTTTTGGTGTTCTTGAATAAGTGCCCTGTTTCCGGAGAACCGGTAAGGTGGGCGGGGTTGGCGTGATCACGGCGATCACCGTCGGACTTCAAACCCGAACAGAGTAGCACCCTGCCGGACGCCGTAAGTCCTTATTCCCTGCTGGGTCCTGCTTTGAAGCGAGAATATATATGCAGGAGATGTCTTCTCTAGGGGTTTTTTACGTGCTCATTAAGGTATGACAAAGTGAGGCTCCGGGCAACATAAGCACCAAATTTAAAGTCCGATCAATTTTGCTAATCCGTGCCGACGAGACCCATGGGAGGGTAGGGCTGCCACCCGACCCAAACCCACAAGCCCGAAGGGCGTTGAACGTAGAGAAATTAGTACCTAATATGCTGAGCAGCGTTACCGCGGTAGGAGAAGCCCGGGAGCGAGCCAAAAATCCTGCCGGGCCTTTGCGGTGACAGCGGTCCGATAGGCCACGCGACCTAAAACTCGATCAGTCTCGCGCGGAATTGAACCGCCATCCCGCATACCGTAGCGGTAAGCGCGTCATGGAAATGTCGGTGCTTGGAACGAGAAGAGGACAATGCAAGCGCTTCTGCCATTGACGCTCAGTTCCGAGCGCGTTGCCGTTCGTAGAATCATGGTCGAATACTGTCTCTCCCACTAGCTTGCCCTATGTACACCGAATTTTGGACAAAACGCACGACGATCGCGCTCAGAGTCAGAATAAGCACGGGTTTATTCAATCGTGCACTACCCAAAGCTTCAGGGGGGCGCATCAGAGTTTACAACGGAAGCGTATGGAATCTCTCGGAATCGCTCGGAAACACTTGGAGTGAGCCACCGTTTCATCGAAACACCTCGCTTGTACGCAATCACATCAAATTTTACTCTTGAGCTTTCCTGCTCCGGAACTTGGAAGCCCCACAACCCGGGGAAGTCATGCCCTCCGTTCCGGGGCTGAGTGCACAGTAGATAGTGGCCGTCGCGAGGATGGCGGCGGCGTTAATGGTACCAGCAACGATTTAGTTGTCCTCGTCGGCGGCGGAATTCAGGACAGTAGAGTTGGGAATGGGCATGAAGTGGCAGGGGAGTGAGTTAGGGGGTTTCATTCCAATCCCTGGAGTTTGGGTGAATGGTTACTCTCGGCATTGTTTGGCTACAAGTCTCTGGCCGAATATTGACGATTTTACTGCCCCTTGGAGAAGGCTGGCGATGAGAACCCCAGATGCTCTCCGGAGACCTATCCCTTTCTAAGAACCAGGCTCCTTTGTCAACGAGAACCAGGAGAGGAAATACCAGCGGGGTGGGGCACTGTGTACACCGTGGCTGAGTGGTGGCGGCCCTCGGACAATATAGGAAACTTTACCCGCCGATCTGTCACACCGTGCACACAGAGCTATGCACAGGTTGGTCGCTGCAGAGCGAAAAGTTGTCCCATGACGAAAAAAACCGTCAGAACGGACGCCAGGAGGATCCAGAGGGGTAGCCGGGAACGAATTCCGTTGTTCGTTGTGTGAACAACGATTCTATACTCTGCTGAAGATGCTGGTTGATACTCGAGATAAACCCATTCCAATGGGTATGTATATTTCCTACCGCCCACTGCGCCGGCCCCCTTATCCGTGGGCGCGGTGACCCGCACTGGCTGGAATCTAACGTAGTGGATGTTGGTAAGAGATCGTGTGGGGCACTCGTCTCAGGTTGATCCCAGGTTGATCCTAAATATCATCAATGACAAACGAGCGTCAATTCGCCGAGATTTGTACATAAGTACATTGGGCTGACGAGGTGAGGATTTTGCCGGCGCTCCGGAAGGGGAGTACCAAGTTGAAACCTGCGTATCCGGCTCACGGACTCCGCGAAATATCCGATGTTGTGGTTGTCTCGCAAGCGATTGAGGTGATCTTGAGAGGGAGGGAGCCTGCCACCCTTGCCAGAGGAGGGAGAGCGGGGAGAGATCCCGCGGCCCGACCAGAGATTAATCGAACATCACATGAGGCGACCGCACCTACAAGGTTTCCCAGTATTTTTCGAGACCCCCAGGTACCCAATCATTAGCTGGGTAAGCACACTGTGTGTATCGTGGGGTGGGACACGTGGATTGAACACATGTATGATATACCCGAAGGAGGTCGCATGAATGCAGGACGAATGAGTTTATTCAAATCTTGCCGTTCGGCTGAACACGGGGCGGGAAACGTGCTATGCGGTGGTCTTGTCAGGCGCTCATAGTAATACGCCAGCAATCGGGTCCAAACATTGCCAATCAGGCCTGTCATGTCGTGGGACTCAAGGTCTACCAGCGCATTAGTTTTCTCTCAGGCGATCAATGTCGGTTGGACTCGGACCGTCCTCAACGTTCCTCCACAGGCGGCGGCGGCAGATAAGGGGATTTGTCTTCAGAGGCAGTGCCTCCTTCGCTCGGAAAGGAACCGTGGTGCAGCAGTGACCGGGTCGGGAAGCACCTCCCAAACTTTCCATGCATACTTAGTTTGCTGACGTCCATTCATCGTTTGGAGGGAAGGATGACGGGATGAGCCGAGATCGCGGATCTGCGTCCCGTCACTCGTTTGGCGCGCATCGTGCGACGAATCACAATCCAGCTTACGCAGCGTTTGCGGTTATGCTCAACAGTGCTCGTCGCTCATTGGTGGGGAATGTTTCCCCGCAAGATTCACATTTTGACGCGGAGAACCTGGCCCCGGGCTTACTCAAAACGGTTCACACATCATCCAGGTGCAGCTATTGCCGGAGGGTGACGCGAGTCGTGGAAGCGACAACAGTTGCTTAAATATCTCCCTTCCGAGAAGGAAATGTTCGACTCGCCCCCTCTCGCTTCTGTCTAGTTCAACTCTATGGAGGGGCAACAATATAACAGGCCAGAGTCTCAACTCAACCTCGATCACTTCGATCCGGAGGGAGTCCGGGATCTCTCTCTGGTTCTCAAACGAGCTTCCACACTGAGGCAGATTCGTTCGGATAGGACCTTGACCCCCGAACAACCTTTCTCGTTAGAGGCTGCCCTCCGCGAGGTTCTTGACAGGTACGTAAACCCCCTTCTTCAGGCCTCCCATTGTTGACGACGTCGGGTTCCCCTTTTTTACTCTGGTACTGATAGGGAAAATGATTCCAATATCAAAAGAAGGGAGCTCGGTATATACTTCAGGCGTCTTCGCGTTCTTGGCGTCGGCGCGACAGCGTCTTATCAAGAAACGGTTGGATCAATGCTCAACCCAAAAGTCATTTGGCAGAGATGCATGAGTTTGCTACGGCCACCACCAACTAGAACAATCCTCCACGACTTCAACGGCGTGGTGAGACCTGGGGAGATGCTTCGTGAGTCTATTTGTCGATCACGCGATCCCTCGCACGATAAGCTCACGCACATCACCCAGTTGTGTTGGGGAGCCCAGGATCTGGATGTACAACATTCCTCAAGATGATCGCAAACCAGCGCGATACCTACCATGACGTCCAGGGTGATGTTCACTACGGTTCATTGACTCCCAAGGAGATCGCCGTTCATTATCGTGGTGACGTTCAATACTCCCCCGAGGACGACGTCCATTTCCCTACCCTCACCGTCGAGGAAACGATTCGGTTCGCAGCCAAGACTCGTACCCCACACTCACGAGCGGACGGCCAAAGCAGGGACGACCACATCGAAACCGTCACCGACATCCTGACCACCGTTTTCGGCCTTCGTCATGTGAGGAGGACCCTCGTCGGGGATGCTGGGATTCGTGGTGTTTCAGGTGGCGAGAAGAAGCGGGTGTCCATTTGTGAAGCTTTGGCATGCCGAAGCTTGGTTAACTGCTGGGACAAGTGCGGAACCCCCCATCGATGTTACTATCGGATTCCTGATTTTTGTTTCACAGCTCGACCCGAGGTCTCGATTCCTCAACCGCGCTCGAGTTCGCCCAGGCCCTTCGGATTGGCACCAATATTGCCAGAACAACGACCGCCATATCTGTTTACCAAGCCTCCGAGAACCTATACGACGTCTTCGACAAAGTGTGCGTCATCTACGATGGCCGAATGGTCTACTATGGCCCAGTCTCGCTCGCCCGCCGGTACTTCATCTACATGGGGTACGAGCCAGCCAACCGACAAACCACTCCAGATTTCCTCGTCGCTGTCACTGATCCGAGCGCCCGCATCGTCCGAGAGGGATACGAGAGTCGCGTGCCAAGGACCGCGGAGGAATTCGCCGAGTATTACCTCAAGTCAAACGTCTGGCAGCTCAACCAGGAAGACATGGACACCTACCTCAACGAGTTTGTCGACAAGCCACAGAAAGCCTTGGCTTATCGTGAAAGCGCCTGGGCAGAACACGCCACAACCGCCAGCAAGAAGAGTTCCTATGTCACCTCGATCCCGATGCAAACGAGGGCGGTCATGGTCAGGAGGCTACAGATCCTCAAGGGCAGCATGGGAGCTCAGATTACCAAAGTTGTGGCCTTCATGATCCAAGCTGTCGTGGTTGGATCCGTGTTCTTGCGTGTTCCGAACACGACGGCCACTTTCTTCTCGAGGGGGGGTGTTCTCTACTTGTTCGTCCCTTCTCTTGCGTGGGTGTCGTCTCTCCTAACTCTCTGACCCTCTCTAGTGCTGTTCTGTTCGCTGGCCTGACTGCCATGGCTGAAATCCCTACCTTATACGCTCACCGTCCCCTTGTCCTGCGCCATCGGAAAGCAGCGATGTACCACCCCTTCATCGAAGCCGCTGCTGTGACCCTCGTCGACGTCCCGATCACCGTGGCAACGCTCACTGCATACTGCATCCTTGTGTACTTTATCGTTGGACTCCAAGCGAGCGCTGGTCAATTCTTGTATGTCATTTCATGGAAAAGATTTCTCGCTTATTAGCTTACGTTTCGGGGGTAGCATCTTCTTCCTTCTCGTCGTCACCATCGCTTTGATCATGAAGGCCTATTTCCGCGCCATTGCTGCGTGTTTCACAGACCCTACTCCTGCTCAATCAGTTGCTGGTGTCTCCCTCCTGGTTTTAATCCTGTACACCGGTTACAACATCCCCGAACCATCCATGGTCGGTGCTTTGAAATGGATCACCTACATCAACGTACGCACTTCCTTCCGTACTCATTACACGGGAGACTGACCGCTAATTTATCGCTCCAGCCGTTGAAGTACGCTTACGAGGCGGGCATGGCTAACGAGTTCAGGACGCTCGACTTAGAATGTTCGAATCTCATCCCTCGAGGGCCTGTGTATGAGAATATCACGTTGGAGAACCAAATCTGCGCTGTTGTTGGTGCTGTCCCTGGAGAGCGCACTGTCAACGGTCTCCGATACCTCAAGCTCAGTTTCGACTACGAGTGGAGTCACATGTGGAGGGTGAGGAAACCACCATCTGACGTTCCCTGCCCCCCGTTCTCACCGCTTTATCTAGAACTACGGTATCGTCGTCGCTTTCGGTCTCGCTTTCCTCGCAGCCTACCTCGTCATCACCGAATTTAATTCCAAACTCGCCGAAATCCGAGCCGTCGTCACATTTAAACGTGGAGCTAAACAGATCGACGTCCCCGTTCACCAAATTGATGATGTCGAGAAGGTTGCTGCCACCGCTGTGAACTCGTCCGCCGACCTTCGCAGTGACAACGCGAATACTAAGAAGGCCTTAGTGATTGCTGAGAGGATGTCCGATACCTTCTCGTGGGAAGGGTTGAACTATACGGTCCCCATCGGAGGTGGAGCGGAGAGGTTGTTGTTGAATAACGTCTCTGGTTATGTCGTCCCTGGGAAGTTGACTGCATTGATGGGAGAATCCGGAGCTGGGAAGGTTCGTTCTTCCTCTATTCTCAACCACGTCAGATGAGATTGAATCCACTCGAAACCCAGACTACCCTTTTGAACGTCCTTGCCCACCGCACGTCCGTAGGTGTCGTTACCGGCGATCGGTTTGTGAATGGGCACGCCCTTCCTGCGGACTTCCAAGCCCAAACCGGATACTGTCAACAAATGGATACCCACGAGCACACTTCATCCGTCCGCGAGGCGATACTCTTTTCCGCTCTTCTTCGTCAACCTCGAGATGTTCCCAGAGCCGAAAAAGAGGCGTACGTTGAGAGATGTCTATTGATGTGCGGTTTGGAGAAGTACGCGGACGCTATCGTCGGTTCCCTCGGTGTCGAGCATCGGAAGAGGTTGACCATCGCCGTCGAGCTCGCTGCCAAACCCAAGCTTCTTCTGTTCTTGGACGAGCCAACTTCCGGATTGGATTCTCAGAGCGCTTGGGCCATCGTAAGCTTCCTCAGGACTCTGGCTGATAACGGACAGGCGATTCTCTGCACGTGAGTCACTTCCCGTGGGTTTTCTGGTTCATGACCCCGAGCTGAGGTTCCGCCCAGGATTCATCAGCCTTCTGCTGAACTCTTCCAAGCCTTCGACAGATTGTTGTTGTTGAGGAAGGGAGGAGAAACCGTATACTTTGGTGATCTGGGATACAACGCGACGACCCTTCTCGACTACTTCGAACGCAATGGTTCCAGGACTTGTGATCCCGGAGAGAACCCGTAAGTTCGTCAGTTCTATACCCCGTTTCTCAACACAACCTGACTCTCACGACAGGGCCGAATTTATGCTCGATGTCATTGGTGCGGGGGCCACCGCCACCACGAAGATCGACTGGCATCGTGTGTGGGAAAAGTCCCCCGAAGCTGCCACTACAGCACGCGAGCTTCAGAAGGTCCACCAAAACGGAAGAAACACCCCCGCGGTCGAAACGAAGTTCCATACGGAATACGCGACCCCTTGGATCCATCAGACTCTCGTCGTGATGCAACGCAGCGCGGCCGCTATCTGGCGTAACCCCACCTACGTCATGGCTAAACTTATGATGAACCTCTTCGCGGGTCTCATAATTGGTTTCAGTTTTTGGAAGAGACCGAGCACGTTGCAAGGTGTTCAGAACAAGCTTTTCTCGATCTTCATCACCCTTATCTTGTCCGTTCCGGGAGCCCAACAACTTCAGATTCCGTTCATCGCCAGCAGGACGGTTTATGAAATTAGGGAACGACCGAGCAAAATGTACAGTTGGTCCGCGTGGGTCACCGCTCAGATTCTCGTCGAGCTCCCTTGGAACGTGTTCGGTGGAGTGTTGCTCTTCTTCTGTTGGTATTGGACCGTCGGTTTCCCTACCGACAGGGCCGGTTACCAGTTCTTGGTGTTTGCGGTTTTGATTCCGGCATACTACACGACCATTGGACAGGGTGCTGCTGCAATGGCTCCGACAGTCGAGATCGCCGCGTTATTGTTTACCTTGTTTTTCACATTCGTATTGGTCTTGTGAGTTTTTTCGTTCCGCTTTCCGGTTTCGTTCTGGGTGACTGACCCTAAACCAGTAATGGTGTCCTACAGCCATATCGAGCACTCGGATGGTGGAAGTGGATGTATCACCTCTCTCCGTATACGTACGTCGTGGAGGCGTTGATGGGTAATGGTGAGGATTCCCCCCCGTTTTTTCCCCTTTGACAGCTATTCACCCAACTCCGGTGTGATGTTTAGGACTTGGAGGGCAACAGATCACCTGCTCGGACGTCGAATATGCAACCATCCACCCACCGGCTGGCAAGACCTGCTCGCAATACATGAATCCATACATATCTTATGCTGGAGGCTACCTTACCAACCCCAACTCCACCTCAGCTTGTAAATTCTGTTCGTTCAGGACCACGGACGAGTACTTGGATCTTTCGTTCAACATCAAGTACTCGAATAGGTGGAGAGACGTTGGAATCGTTATCGCGTTCATCGCGTTCAATGTGGGTGTACCTGTATTCCCCGCGTGCGAGGCTCGCGGACTGACGTGGCTTGTTTTCGCAGGCCGCCGCGACATACTTCTTTACGTACCTGTTCCGCATGAAGCGGTGGGACGAATCGAGGCTGTTCAAATGGCGGAGGAAGTCGACTCCCGAACATCAACCTCAGCCTCAACCTCAACCCACCCCTAAACATGAAGTCGGCGAGGCAATTTGAAACCTCTACCCGCTACACCCGGCCTCTCCACATTCAACTAACTTTTTGCTATCCTAAGAAAGCTCTTAATCGATTCAAATGAACATAGCTGTGTACACTTATTTGTTCCACCACCGTTACACGACCGAACGAGGAGACTTTTCCTCCTCTGGTCCAACTCTCTTTAACTCTTTTTCTTTCTCAATCGAATCCCCAATGCTCAATGTTTTGCTATCGAGCCAGAGCTCGATCTGGCTTCACAGTCGTTCACAATCTTGTTTCATCTAGGACATTTGTACTTTACATGTACATGCGACACCCCCATTCATTAACCAAACAGTAGGGGGCATCCAGGGGGAGAGAAGACTGTATTTCATCAATAGAAACCTGTAGGTTCCGAAACTCACATCCGGCAGTACTTCTCCTCAAGCAGACCACGTTCACTTGAATCCTAGACTGTACGTAGTACACGACGCGGAGTCGTTCGTCTGGGTGCTCACGTAGTACGTACATCACCACCGTCAACGCGGAGCACAACAGAACTCTGGTTCACGGGGGATCGTAAGCGGTCATCCCACGTTAAAGCGTGCCTTTCCCAGTGATAACGGTCGCTGGACCACAGTCACCGAGCCTCAGTCTGATAGAGTATTGAGTCCGACTCGATGACACCTTGTTTGACTTGAGGCCCTCCGGGTCGGCTGAACCGGAAATTGACGACCCCAAGGGTGCTTTAGAAAGCTTGGTCAAAGATGTGGAGGCGGCGGGAGTTTGCGAAGGTCAAAACCCTTCTGCTCGAAGTAATCGGAGCCCCAAAGATGCTATCTACGGTTTAGAGCTCACCACAGTGCACGAGGAAACCGAGTCCCAGTCCAGTTTTGTACGCCTTCAATGGCACTGGCGGTTTGGTGACAAAGCTCACGAGCGACCGCGAGGCGGCTT
>Ga0307511_10002403_pt1 | contig 19562 bp, 20 predicted proteins | sample 13_EM_MG_FD_200266 | JGI IMG/M metagenome (GOLD analysis project Ga0307511, IMG submission 200266) | Populus trichocarpa ectomycorrhiza microbial communities from riparian zone in the Pacific Northwest, United States - 13_EM | ecosystem: Host-associated > Plants > Roots > Unclassified | place... | reverse complement strand
TACAAGAAAAAAAAAAAAGGTTTTATTTTATGTTTCATGGTATAGAAGACCGTGTAGTTTTTTCATTTACCTCTGAAATGAAACAAAAATGGGTCAAAAGTATGGTTGTAGTGTTCTTATATAAATTGGCATGTCCAAAAGGTTCCTCTTGAAACGAAGAGAAGAACAAAAACCTCCCCGAGTCCCCATGGGGCTGATTAACCAATAATTGCCGCGAATCTTTCGCACCCATCATCGCACGGTGAGATCCCATGTGGCCGTGTACTCCCTCCATTTTACTGTCTCTGTAGTCTGTACTTCTTCTTGCACTGCTGAGACTTGATGTCACTTACTTAAGTTACTTGTCTGAACATTAAAAAATGACACTTTTTTTTTCTTAACATCAACGAACATGAAAAATAGGAATTTATGCACCTCTTGACATTGATATAGAGAAGAGAATTGGGGAATTCGTGATTCCGGTGGATATATATTATACTATTAAAAAAAATCAAAGGATCAAGATATAAATACACAAAAAAACAGGGACATCCAAGAAACCCAACAGTACACCGTATTTATCTATAGCCATAGACATAGGCCATAGGGCTCGCATTATTATTAACAAATCTGTACACGATGTTGCCCCTCGAAACATGGGGTGAGAGAGGCGTTTGAAAATGCAACCCCGAATTTTTATTTTTATTTTTTGCTTTATTTTTACTCCCATTTCCAATATTTATTGCAAGAAGTGAAATGAAGTAGTAGTGCTTACTGTATTCAAGGGGACCAGTCCAGGGGCTTACCATTACTTCCTTTTATGCAAAGAACCCTTTAGAATCCCAAACCCTTCCTTTTACATATTTAGCAGAGAGAGAAAGAGAGGGAGGGAGAGATGGGCAGGCCAAGGTGTTTTTTAGACATAAGCATCGGAGGGGAGTTAGAAGGAAGGATAGTAGTAGAGCTCTACAACGATGTCGTTCCTAAAACTGCTGAGAATTTTAGAGCTCTCTGCACTGGTGAGAAAGGCATTGGACCTAACACCGGTGTCCCTCTTCACTACAAGGTCTTTTAAGTACCTGTTTAGTAATTTTCTTTGTGTGTATTCATGTGTTTGTGGGTTCAAGTTGGTTTTTTTGGTTAATGACGGACTTTTGGGAATTTTGAGGGTACTAAAGTCTTTTGATTTTGGATATTGTTAGTGTTATGGTATTTGACTGTGATGATTGTTTCGCTTTTGTACTTTTGGTTATCGATGCTCAGTTTTAAAAACGAAACCTTTTCGGGCTTTTGTCAGAGAGACTTGAGAAGGAAAACGCTTTTCTGGGTAGAAATCAGGTTTTCAGTTCATGATGAAAAGTCAGTGATGTCCTTGATTATTTAGAGTAGCAGTCGTGAATTTTCTTGATTCTAAAGAATGATTCTTTCCCAGTATTTTGAGATATCTGCTGCAATAATGGTTCTGGTTTTGGACCACTGGAAAAGGCATCACAGGCAGTCTCTACTCGCTTTTCTTATTGTTATTTAGCTTCAGGTTGAGGGTGTTTCGTTCTTTGGTGATAAATAAAGTATCTGTGCTTTGGTATTGATATCTTATCATTTTTATTCATTTTTCTGGACCAATATTTCTAGGCAATCTATAGGCTTGAATTTCATTGACTGCTCGTTGCATTTGACAGAATTTCTTTTGTGCACAGCTTTGGCTATAAAGGCTGATGAGAAGGAAATTTTAAGCTTTTTTTAGTTGATTTTATGTGTTTTTTTGGATATCAGGGATGTCGTTTTCATCGTGTTATCAAAGGTTTTATGGTTCAAGGAGGAGATATCTCTGCAGGAGATGGCACTGGAGGGGAATCTATTTATGGCTTGAAATTCGAGGATGAGAATTTCGAACTGAAACATGAAAGGAAAGGAATGTTATCTATGGCAAATGCTGGTCCAAACACAAATGGTTCGCAGTTCTTTATCTCGACAACTCGCGCCTCTCATTTGGATGGAAAACATGTTGTATTTGGGAAGGCTGTTAAAGGAATTGGAGTTGTTCGTTCTATTGAGCATGTTACAACTGGTGATGCTGAGTGTCCCACTTCTGATGTTATGATCGTCGATTGTGGAGAAATTCCTGAGGGTGCAGATGACGGGACATGTAATTTCTTCAAGGATGGTGATGCTTATCCTGATTGGCCAGCTGACCTTTATGAGAGTCCTAGTGAACTTTCATGGTGGATGAATGCTGTAGATTCTATTAAGGCTTCTGGAAATGAACATTTCAAGGTAATGGTTCTCATGTTTGGCTGATGTTCTTGTTGCACCAAAGGCACATTGGTGAAACTTATTGTTAAAGCATACATCAGTACCCAGAAGGAAACTTCAGGAATTCTAGTTAAAAGTATGCTTTGTTGGGGTGTGAATATTTTAGGTGAACCAATTTTTTCAAGCTTTGATATTCTCTGTGGTCTATGGGCGTTTTTGTTTTTCTTTATTCTTTTCTTCTATAGCTTGTGTTGATGATGTCCCAATTTCTAATTATTGACCGCAGAAACAAGACTATAAGATGGCGCTAAGAAAGTATCGGAAGGCTTTACGCTATCTGGATATCTGTTGGGAGAAAGAAGGGATTGACGAAGGTGAACAATCTCTGTGCTTCATATAATTCCCAGTTACTTTTTATCTTGATGTTCTCAATGCAATGCTAATGGATCCCTGTGCCCCAGTTACATGTGATTTATTTAAACATTTTTCTTCTGGTGGCTTTTCAGAGAAGAGTTCAGCTTTGAGGAAGACAAAGTCACAGACATTCACAAACAGTGCAGTAAGTTCCTGTTCTCACTATTGTCAGGGTATTTTTACTGCCACTGGCTACTGAAGCTTTTGACCTTTTGTGTAGGCATCTAGGTTAAAATTGGGGGATCTGAAAGGAGCACTGGTGGACACAGACCTTGCAATACGTGACTGGGAAAACAATGCAAAAGCTCTGTTTCGCCAGGGACAGGTTAGTATCTGCAATTGGGAATGCTTTCAATCTCTAGAATCATGGGAGCTTTTGCACATGTTTGGTGCGAGCCAGTCCATCTGTTCTAGAAAGGTTCTTTCTGAGGTGTAGTTCTGAATCTTCTGATAGCTTCTTGCAAGCTGCTTTTGCCTCCCCACCATCCATTTGGAATTTGGAAGACTTGCTTAGAATTCTTCCAGTTATTTTCTTGTGTGTAATATTTTGCTTCTATTCCACTGAAATGTGCTGCATAGGCATTCTGAATGGGGAGAGCAGTAGGTCGCTTTTCCTTCTCTTATTTTTTATTTTTCCGTTTTGGTTTCAACTTTGTTAAGAATTTGCTTAGATATTTTGGTGGTGCACTTTTTTCCTTTGATTTGTTTAAATTTTAATGTTTGAGAAGGTACCTTCACAGTTCTCGTACTAATAGTTTTTTTTCCTATGTGTTTGTCAGGCATACAAGGCTCTTAATGATGTTGATGCAGCTGCTGAAAGCTTCAAAAAGGCATTGCAGTTGGAGCCAAATGATGGTTAGTGATAATCTGAAACAGGGCCAATGGCACATAATTCTGGGGATAGAATATTTGTTCAGACGTTTGCTCTCTGATAAGATCTACAAGTTCCAGTGATTATGTTAAAGCATGATTAAATCAAATTTATTCACTTGAATAAATTCTAGGAGTCTTGGACCTGCTATTTTACAAATAATCTGTTGAGATTTGCTGACAGCTTTGGTTTCTAATGCTTTTCAGCTGGAATAAAACGGGAGCTTAATGCTGCTAGGAAGAAGGTCGGTACAATTAACAGAATCTGTAACATTTTGTGATAATAAATGGCTGTAGTCAACAGGGTGCTAAACAATTAATGTCTTGCAGGTTAACGAGAGACGTGATCAGGAGAGAAGGCGATATGAGAAGATGTTCGAAACTTCAAATAGCACTGCTGTAGAACCCTAGCCAATTGGTATGCGGATTACCTTTTGGAAACTATTGTCATTTGATCATCGGGCATTGCAAACTGAGAATATTTTGAAAAACAGGATGCGAATTCCTTGAGTTACAAAAGCTTTTCAGGTTTTGTCAGAGAACAAAGGAGCCTTCATCAAAGGCAACTGTACAAGTTTGAGGCTCGAACCATTTCTTATTACAGTTTCCATGGAAATTTTTGAAACTTAAGAGCCATTTAAAAATAACGATTTACTCTCTGATGGAGATAAAATCTTGTCATGTTGTATGGATCTTTTTTGGAATAGACCTCTTTCCATGCCCTTTCGCTCCGCCTCATTTTTCTTTGTTTCGATCCTGAACTCGGTATATCAACTACTGTAGCCAACGCTTGCCTCCCTGGTCAGATTTACTGGGTTCAGCGTTCAAGCTCGCCCCATTTTAAACTAGGTCCTTGAAGATTTCTAGCTATGAGCTAAAGAACATGCTGGAGAATCTCGTATGAAGAGAAGTGGGCATTGTACCCGTTCCAAAACGAAGGGCAACTTGGTGGTTGGTTCATGAAAACTGCACTGACCAGATAGATCATCGGCCCAATACTTGTCCGAAGACATTCTTTAGACCTTTTCACTCTGAAGTCCATATATAATAATTGCTAATCAGACTCGAGCCCAAAATATTTTGAGGATCGCAGAATCGCGAACTTGCCCCTCAATCAAAGGATACAGATGAAAGAAAAATAAAGATGTTAGCTCGTAAAGGGGAAGAAGTGAGCATAAAATATTTCAAGTATCTACGTTTTAGGAAGATAATATTAGAGAGAGACATAGCCCTAGACTCCTGGGTGCGAAATCTCTCTCTTTCCTTGTAGTTTACAGAAATGGATGAAACAATATTATGGAATCAATGTCTATATCAATCTATATTTGTATGGACCATTTGAGTAGAAAATTACCATACAGGAAATAGACTGAAAAGGAAAAGGTATTAAGTGAGAATATTAGCAGAGAATTTGAAGGCTGGAATGTAGTCCAGAAAATAACTATGATAATTCTGTTATGAGTATTAATGGGAGAAGAACAGAATCTTATATTATCTTTATAATATCACCTAAAGGCATCATTCATCTTTTCATCTTCTTGAAGAATAGAAGAGATGAGGAGAAGAAAAGACTGCTCTCTTCTTTAGAAGTTTCGATGGCAGAAAACCTTGCGCCTCTTTCGGTAATTTTTCTACATCTTCACTCTCCCAACGTTCAGTATTCGACTTGAGCTTTACAGGTTTTTTCCTCTCTCTCTCTCTCTCTTTTGCAGGCTTGTATTTTGAGAGTGGATGTCTGCTGTTGTTCCAAGTGTTCTACAAAAGTGAAGAAAAGGTTGCAAAAAATAAACGGTAAAAATAGTATCCACTTTGCATCAAGCTATGCCCTGTTTATATAACAAGAATTGATGAGATTTCTGATTTCGTTTATTATTTTGTTGCTTAGGAGTTAATTTCGTCGACATTAACACAAAAAAGGGATTGGTAATGGTGTCTGGCTTGGTAGATCCTTCAACACTCCAAAGGGCCATAACAAAGACAGGGAAGAAAGCAGAGGTATTGGCATATGAAAAGGATCCCATACAAGCCAAAAAGAAACTTGATCAGTTCATTAGGAACATGCAGAAAGAGCATAACATTCGTGATGAGGAGAATTGTTGTTGCTGTAAGGTGTCTAAGGATGATGACAAACCTGTAACTATGGTGCATGATCATGAGGCGATCTCTTTGCCTTCTCAGCCATACTATGGAATGGGAAGTAATACGGCACCTCCTGCTTGGTATGGGCAGAGAAATGATGATCCAATATTTTATGGTGCTGGTTACCATGTGTTGCCACCTCGGTATCCAACTCCAATGGCGCCATACAATTACACGGGGAGACCATATGGTTATCACGGCCATCGGCCACCCATTTATGCCACGTTGCCACTTCAGCCAGCACTCCCTCCTCCTGCTCCGATTCATGCCAGGTTGCCGCTGCAGAAAACACTCCCCCCTCCACCACCACCTCGGCCACAAATTCCCTTGTCAAATCTTCATGCTGTTTACGGTGGGCAAAAAGATGTGCCAGCAGGCAACTCCATCTATCATGCTTTCAGCGATGATAACGCAGCAGCTTGCAGCATAATGTGAGCTTATTGCTGCATTAATGTGATTATATATTGAAATAACGTCCATTATTTAACGAAATCGTGTACCCTATTATAGCACCGTTATTGATGAATCACACCACTAACTATTATAACTCCGTTATCAACGGTAATGGCCATTGTTGACCGTACATGTAATATCTTTTTTTCATTTTTCATAAAAACATTTTCATTATTTTATGTGGGCTAGAAGCTAAGCTACGTATCGAGATTCATGACTGTATCCACTATATAAAATTATGATTGCGGACACTGCTTCTATCTTTGCTCTTTGCTGAATAGTGTTTTTCTTCTTTCTTCCAAGCAATTTGTGGACGAAGAGGAATTAAAAAAAAAAAAAAAATCTTGTTTGCATCAGAGTTTGGTATGACAAACTTGTTATAAAAATGATTAAAAAAAGCAATTAAAAAATAAAGAGGAAGTTTGATATAGAAATAAGAAATAATAAAATGATGTAAAAACTCGAGTCAATCCAAGCTAGCATAGTAAATATATGACCCGATCGCGAGGTAGGGATATTGTTATAGAAAGCAAAACAAAAAAAATAAAGATATTTAATTTTTAATAAACTCAATGTTGAATGATGAAATTGAAAAATTAAATCAACAGAAAAAAAATACATTAAAAAATATGGATATTGATCTGGGTTAAAATTTCATACATATAACCTGGGCCATGAAACCAGCATCATTGCAAATTAAAATTAGCGCAACCCAATTTTAAATAAATTAAATATTAAAGAATGAAATTAAAAAAAAATCAATTTTAAAAAAGAAATCAAGGGAAAAAAAACAATTAAAAAGGTAAGGGTCAAATCTCAAATAAAAATCAAATGATTAGGAATAGATTGAAAACATATGTTTTTTAAAATAACAATCAAAAGAATAAAAATTGAATTTGATATAAATAACAAAAAGAACAAAATACTAAAAATAAACTTTAAAACAAATAAAAAGCAATCAAACTAACGAGGGTCATAATTAAAATGAGAAGAAAATGGAGGACTACTCTTAATTTTGGCTGGACTAGCATGTTTTTCAAGGGAAAGAGAGAGACAAAGGGGGGAGAAAAAAATCTAATTACCGCCTAAACCACATGATATGGATTATACGTATTGCCCTAGTGGATGTGCCTCAACGTTATTCTTTGAAAGAGACAGCTATTGGCTCTTTTTAGGCAGCTGAGAGACACTGCACACGCTATATAAAAGGTGCGGGCGTCTCCCATAAGTTAGCATATGGATACGTTCATTGCACATATCTGCTCTCCTTTTTTTAATTTAATTAATACAAATATATAAGTGTTTTTGACCCCGCATGATATTAATAAAAAAGCCATAATAAAAAGACCGAAAAGCCCATCAATCTTAGTTATAGATTTTTTTTATTCAAAATGTACTTCAGTAATTATGTTGTGCCAATAAAGGAAAAAACAAATATATCCCTACCCTAACAGCGAAGAAAATTCAATTTTTAAAATATTTTAGACATTATATTTTGCAAATAAAAAGTTAAAAAACTTTGTTACCCCTATTCAATCTTGTAATAATAAGTGTATCTCATGAAGAATATCATTTTACCCTTTAAAACATGCTATAAAGTTTAAATTATTAGGGATAAAATAGTAATTTCACTATGCAAATTGAAAAGGCAAGTTCTTTTAACTTTCGTTTAAATGTTGGGTAGGCTTTTATTAATATTATGATTGTTGTTGTTGATTTCCACTATAATTTGAACTGTAATTTTCTTTTTCCCCAATATTTTTTAAGGTTTGTAGTAGCATCTTTTTCTGAATTCTAGACCTTACAGCAGCAAGAACTTCATGTAATAGAATTCCATTTCTGCCTCATTTTCAGATTTGACCATATAACTGAAGCAGGGTTCAGCTCAGATGATGCCCACCATAATTAACAGTCACCAGTTACTATTGTTACAGTCCAAACCAAGCCTGATTTGTTCTCCATTACAAGTTGGGATGGCAGTTAATGGTGACATTGCAAGCAGTCAGCTTGTAAACGAATCACCATTTGAATTTTGAATTAATCAATCACAAGGTTTTGGAGACCAAAACAAATAGTCAGCAATTTGCTTGCAAACAATTCAAAGAAACTCAACTATCTGAAATTGGTTATAGAAACAGCCTTCGGAGTGGGGGGAGAAAGACGAGGAAACTCGGTATTTTGTTTCACAAGCACACCACACGAAAATTTAACCTTGGAAATGGTGGAGCTTCATCACACAAGATCTGAATGTATTTTAGCAAAAAGCTTGGCAAACGCAGTGGCAAGCAATATGCTGTCCCAAACAAAATAAAGTAGGGGCCTCATAATCCAGTATGTATCAAGTCATTAGTTTTATGAGCTTGAGCTATGAATTGTAGTTATCAAGGCCCAAATCCCTCAAAGCATCAGTGGCAGCATCCTTGCAGGTTTCGTGATTTACCTTTGCCCTTCTTATAATTTTCTCGATGCCATGACTAAGAAGAAGAGTTCTGTAAAGTGGCATAAATTTAATCAAATGTGAGACGGTGCCGCAATTTAGTATAGTAGTCCTACATTTGGGGCTATGCCAGAGAAGCAGCATGAAAGAAGAAAAGGAAATTAAAGCCTGCCTGATGATGTGCCACGAGACAAAAAGAAAGTGTGGAGAAAAAGACTTGCCTGTTCTCTGGGTTCCTCGCAACAAGATTACGGATCATTAGACAGGAACTCCTCTGTAATTGTTGCACATTAGAAAACTTCTCCATGGCTTGGATGGCAAGGTCTCCAGCTCCAGCTTCCATGGCACGGGCTGCATTATCTGGAGATCTTAAACAGAGCACCGTAAAGATGGACATGACCTGAAAATGGTGGAAATTTAATTAAAGAAAGCAAGACAGCTCATAAATGCAACTAACCGTACCATAACCAAAATGACAGGTAAAATTTCAAGGTGTCAATCCTTGAAATGCAGCTTGCAGTGAGCATTTCTTGAAACTTGAAATGAATCAAACCTTCCATGTGATCAGAAAAATATTCTATTTCTGGATTAATGGTTATGCACATTCAATAGTATACAAAATCACTTTTTACCTCTTGCAGAACAGAAGGGTCATCAGAAAATCTGGCTGCGAGTTGGATTAACTTATTCATACCCTCCTTCTCTACAATTGCACTTTTATTTGAATCACTTCCTGCCAACTAATCAAATAAAATTCTGTAAAAAAATCCAAAACCATAAACTCTGAGCCAGAATCTCCTTGTACCTTGGATAACAAAGAACAGCAAGCTCTAGCTACAATTTTGTTGCCATGTTCACCACTGTCATCAATACATTTGAAAATGACATCAATGCCACCACTTTCAGCAATGGATTTACATATTTCATCCTGCAAATCAGAAGAAAATGAGGAAGAAAAAACTCAGACTTGAACAAAGAAAGACCGTATTTCATATCCAGCACGCAACATCATAGTACTCTTACGTCCAAGACTCTACAATGTAGGAAGTTCCTGAACATCTAATAGAGAGTATGGCTAGACAGATAGAGTGGACGAAATAGATTCATGTAACCCAAACATGATGGGCATGTGGTGCATGAATAAAAGGTGATTTTCCGACAACTTAAGTTCAAGCACAATATAATCACAACTGCAATACATTTAAACCGCAAAAATCAAATGATTAAGGCAACAGGGTTTTGACATCACATCAGATGCAAGTGAGCTTACATTAACAGCAACAGCCTTTAAAGCGATACTTGCTGAAACTAAACTGGGTGAGGTAAGCCCTGACCGTAGTGATTCCACAAGAGCTCTTGCAATACCAATTTTGGCAAATCTTCGTGCATAACCATAAACCTGGAGTTTAAATGCATGTCAGTTGCTTTGGTAAAGACATTTTCCATCAACATGTACATAAATATTTGGATGCGATACCATGCATTGCTGACAACACAACCTTAGTGCCCATCCTCGCAACGCACATGCAAGTTGATTGATTAAACTGAGATTTGTACATTTGTGATGAAATATTTACTCACTTGGGATGCCACAACACGATTATCATCAGGTGTCAGGAGAACACGTATAGAATCATATAAACCTTGGATGATGCCTTTACTCTGTCTATTCAGTACTTCCAAAATAAGCTCATCAATTTTCAATTCAATCAACAACTCTTTCACAACCTCATTGCCAGTTGCTGCTGCAGCAACAACAGCAAACCCAGTATTCAATACTTCTAAACTTTCACTTCCACCCTTTAAAATGCCAACCACCATCTTCGGTCCATCACTAGACCGAAACATTTCAGTACTTTGAACATCTACAAATTACAAGGACACAAACATTAGAAAAACCCACCAATAACAAATAAATAGAGGATCAAGTCATGATCTTTTTCCTCTGGAAGTAAGCATTGAAGATCCAATGAAACTAAAAAATATATAGCAGAAATATAAACAAAATTCCCTTTCGGAAAAAAATATTTTCTCATAAATTCACACTCCAAATTCTAAATCCATAAACCAACCATCTAAAAGAACAAAAAGCATCATCCTGTACAGATAAAAGCACATACCATGAATTAACAATGCCAACGTTTTCAAAGCCGAAACGAGAACTTTCTCAGACACAATAGGAATGTTAGAACAAATAGAACAGACCAACTCCAGCCCACCATTTCTAACACCAATGGCAACATTCCCAGATCCTTCAACACCAGTAAACAATCCAACCAACTCATCAAGCAACCCAACCATTTCATCCAAATCATCATCATCAAATCCCAGTTCCTTCAATCTCTCCAAACACTTAATCACTGGATTCTCCCTCACGTTCCCCTCTCCTGGTACACAAGTCACAATACCTGCAACAAACCCGTGATTTTGTTAATATTTGTTCTTCCAAGGGATAAAAAGGGAAATGAGAAAATGGGGTTCTTGATCGAGTTGTTACCTGAGAGATCAACGCCTTGAAGAGTAAGAGTTTGGATTGCATCTTCAAGGGCTTCAGTGGGGTCTAAACCTAGATCTTCTATGTTCTCTTTTACTAGTTCATCAAAAGCTTCTTGTGAGATTGTACGGACATTCTTGCTTGGTGGCCCCATAAACGTTTCTTCTTCTTCTTCTTCTTATTCTTCTTCAATTTTGTGTGGGTGAGGGAGGTAACGTAAGGGTCAGTGAGGTCCAGAGCCAAAGGCAGTGTGCTTGCGCCTTGCAGTTGCAGGCTGGTTTTTTTATAATTAACGTGCTGTTGTGTTAAGCTTACGACTTGTAGTCTTATGGATGATAATTTGTCTCTACGAGAATGAGTTAGCTTACGACTTGTAGTCTTATGGATGATAACTTGTAATTCACAAGTGTCGTAAAATTTACGTGGAAACTATTTTCTACGACTTCTGTCAGATGTTCAGATGTCATATTGTTGAAGACCATCGTTCTAAAAGGATAAACAGTTTCAAGAGTCTCTCCAGATATTGACAACATCCTACTACAGGATAGAATTTTTCATGATTTGAAGTACTGAGTGCTAGGCCAGCAGATGCATCTCTGCCCTATATTTACAGTAATTAAGTTAACAAAATAGTAATGTTGCCACTGATTTGAAAACAGTTAGGGTAGCTAAGTCCGCATCGATGAGCTCTAAGCAATTCCTAGGGTTTCATGCCCTCCATTGGAAAAAATGTCACCACATCGGATCTCCACATGAGAACCCACGTTATGGATCTCTATACCCTAATCCACCAGGAAGAATCCATTTAGTGTCAACAACTACACAATGATTCGGGATGTAGATGCTTAGAATCTTGAGCCTTGGTAGGCTCTCTACATTCCCATCATCTCTCAGATCTCCCAAACAATAAACATCCTTTGCTGGGAAAATTTTGTCCTCGTAAGCAATTCTGATTCAGAGAAGTTTAATCTAGTCCATGGAACCTAAAATTTACTCAACTTAGACGAAAGAATCCAGCACAAATCTTGACCAGGCTATTTACTGTGAAATGCTCTAAAATAAGTGCGTGCAGCTTCTTATCAAATGCTAGTTCTTCTAACAACTTTAAACTCTTACGCATAGTAATTAACCTGTCTACTTTTCGGCCTTGTTGTGTAGATTTCCAATTTCAGAACCCAAAATGGAATGAGAAAAACATAGTCAGAAAAATTCCACAAAACACACTTCCTATCAGTTGTTGACAGAATATGTCAAAATTCATGAATAGCAACTGCTGGAACCTGGAAAGGAGCAGAAAGAAGTATTAAACTACTTAATACCTGCCATTAGCACACATGTTTTAGGAACACTTTCAATACTGATTAAACTACTGGACAACAGATCATCTTCTTTATTGCTTAATACTTGCCAGTACCCTCTCACAGCTACCTAGTACCTATTCTAGCCAACTTTCTCTTCGTCACATGCTTCTTGCTCTTCATTGTCATAGTTGTTATTTGGGGAAGAGCGCGACATATATAGTCGAAGCCGGCCATCGTTTTTCTGGGCTTGGATAGAAGGAAAAGAAGGAACCGCTTCCAAAGCTAGCCCGCCATCGTTTTTCTCTGCTTGAACATGAGGAAGGCAAGGAACTGCTTCCAAAATTAGCCTCCCAACTTGTCGGTGAGGAATCAGGCGGATACTACAGGGGTCGCTGATTGACCCCAGAAGAGGAGGGAAGCGGCCAGCACTTGGTGAGGAATGATTTTTGTACGCTACAGACGGATTACTTCTAGTTTTAGACAGTCTCTCCTTACGCTCACGACTGACATTGTGGCTTTCACCCTCTTTACTCCAGCTTTCAGTGCTTTCAGTCCCTAAGATCTCAGTGCACATCTCTTTGCTCCTTTCTGTTGGTGAGGAGTACATGTTTATGTTACGTGCAGAAGAATCAGCATGGCATGATCTACAGGTTAGCTTGGACGAGAGGCACTTGCAGCTTGAAGGCTCAACAATGGAATACAAGTAACTGCAGCATTAGTATTAGCTAATAAACACCTGTGCTAAATAATAATGCATACGCGGAATTCAGTTGGTTGTTAGTTACAGAATTAGTTAGGGAGTTGTACAGTTAGTCGGAACAGTTAGTTAGTTAGTTAGTTAGTTACTGCTATACATAGCAGTTGTATTGGAAAGGTGGGAGGGGAGGCATGAAGAGATTACAGTTGATGCAGAATTGCATTCTCTCTCTTCTTCTTCTTCTTCTTCTTCTTCTATTCTCTCTTATTTCTTTTCTTCTTTCTACCCTTCTTAAAGTTTCTTTGTTTTGTTAAGGGAGACCTTAACAGTTTACTACTGGAATTGTTTCAAGAAAGAAAGAACTAAAAGGGCGAGGAAGAAGTGAAAGGGGAGGGGGTGTTGCAGTCAACGAGTACTTTTAAGAGGGAAAATGTAAATTTTGAGTTACCAACTAAGTTTAATCTATTGAGAACTTATAAGTAAAAGAGTAATTAAGTAGGTGAAAATGATTAGATTCCATCACCAAATCACAGATTTGATTCTCCAGCAAATCTCGCCAAAAAGTACTCTTCTTATGAATTCTAGTCCTTGCAGCAATGTAAACTGTATCTGTTTATTTCCTAGATCTAGTTCTTGTAGGTTTGTACTTGTTTCTTTTTATGAATTCTAGTCCTTGCAGCAATGAAAACTCTTAAGAATACAAAACACAGAAGGCTATGTAATAGAATCCCTGTTCTGCCTCATTTTCAGATCTCGCCATTTAACTGAAAAGGGGTTCAGCTCCAGGGATTGATCATTCTCAAGAAGTAGATGATGCCACCATAACTAACAATCACCGGTTGCTGCTGTCACAGTCCAAACTAACAATCAGCAGCTCTCTTGAACCCCAGACTTTTAATCAAGCTAACAAAAGTCCAGCAATAGAGGAGGAATAGAAGGCATTGATTGCTAATAAGACATGGCCTTTCGTGCCTAAACCTGCTGCAGCCAATGTGATTGGTAACAGGTGGGTTTATCGCATCAAGAGACTTGCAGACGGTAGTGTATAGAGGTGCAAAGCAAGGTTAGTGGCCAGGAATTTTACGCAGCAACATGGCGTTGATTTTACTGAAACATTTAATCCTCTCATTACATCTACAAATCTACAACTATACGAACTATTCTTGCTCTTGCAGTCTCCCATGGTTGGTGTTTGCAACAATTAGATGTCTCTAATGTCTTTTTCTGAACGGCACAATCAGTGAAGATGTGTAAAAGATCGGGCTTGATTTCGTATGCATATTGCACGTCCTTTTATCTGCTTAAACAAGCTCCACGAGTTTGGTTTCAACAACTCAGTTTCTTGACAGCATTGGTTTCTGTGGGTACCTCTTTGTTCATTTATCAGCACAAATCTGTGAGGATTTTCATGCTGATCTGTGTTTAATGATTTCTTAACCACAGGAAATGAGAAGCAGGCAGTCACTGTTGTTATTCAGGCTGTTGACAAAGGATTTGCTATCAGAGATTTGGGCTCTCTTCACTATTTTCTTGGCATAGAAGTGCAGCACAACTCCGAGGGTGTTTTGCTTTCTCAACAAAGATAGTTGACAGGCAGAATGCAGCAGCTCATGCCCACTCCAATGGTCTCTTATCCTCCATTGTCCAAGGAGCAACGTTCGTCGTTAATATAGGAGCATTATGGGTGCTTTGCAGTATGCCACTTTAACCAGACCAGATATTGCCTTCTCAGTGAACAAACTGTGTCACTTTCTTCAAGCACCAACTGACATTCAGTGGAAAGCTGTAAAACGTCTGTCGCGATATGTCAAACACTCTTTCTTATGGTTTGCTGTCCTCTTCAAGTTCCCCGCCATCTCAGATTCAAGATTTCTCGGATGCTGACCGGGCTGGGTGTCCCGGTGATCAAGAATCTACAAGTGGTTACCTTATTCACCAAGGTAATAATTTGATGTCGTGGTCTGCCGGAAAGCCATGAACAAATCAACTGAATCTGAGCATAGAGCTCTTGCAAAAAAGTACTAAATTTAAATAAATAAAAATATAGTTTACAAGAAGAATGGGCCTGGGATCTTTTACTTGCCGGATTCGGCTCGGGTTAACTGTAATGTAGCATCCTTAAACTGGTATAATAAATAAATAAATAAAGCTGTGTTTTCTGACACTAGTTTCCTTTGGATCCCAAGGACTTGCTTGATCAGACTAGCTTACAACAGCCTTCGCCAGGCTCAAGCCGTTCTATTTCTGATTTTAACTTTGGAATAGACGCGGTTACACAGAAACCCTAAACTCACTTGCAATTTACATTAACTCCAAACTCTGGGCAGGAAAGATTGGCAAAAACAGATAAATGAAACTGGAGAGGTTTCTTAGAATTCAAGCAAGTCATAAGACCAATGAAATTAGCACCGTTTTATGTTCTTTTTGGAAAAAGCATCAGGCAAAAACCCATTAACTCCCAAAAACTTCCAATACCATGCTCGTTTCACAGGGAACTTGCAGTCGACTACTTGGTATATGCTCTGTATACAAAAATAATCCAGTTCAAATATTTTACATTAGATTGTGTCGAGGAAACTGTTTTTGACCTCTCTTGACTCCATTTTTATCACTCATGTGTTGTTAATGACATCATTCCAAAGGAATACACAATTTCAACAGTTATCTCCAGTTATTTACAACATGCTATACTACTGTTGTTTGTGAACATATATATATATATATATATATAGTAGTTTATTAATGACCTAAAGGGGCAGCAGCCAAATCTCTGACACGCTGGTTGAGACGTCGTCTTCGAAATATGCCAGCTAAACGTAGGGTGACAGCAAGAAGCATAGACATATACTCAAACAGTCTCACAACTCCAATGCGTCCTGTAGAACAGGCATTGATCTAAGTCAAGAGAGTGACTACAGAGAAAGGACAGCCAAACATCAAAGCCACCCAGCACAAGAACTACGTAATTAAAAACCATTTTCTTTTTAATACACAGTTTTTTAAGGTGTAGGGACCTAGTACAGGCACAAATTCGGATCATAATTTTGGACCAAACATTAGCAATTACATATTTGAAAAGAAATCAATTTATGGAAGACAAATGGGGCGAAATCATCTAGCATCCTAATATTTCCATATGAAAGTCTATGGGAGAGAATAACCTATTAATTTTTGGATTTTACAACTATTATGCAAAGAAACAAGCAATATGTTCCCAAGAAAGTAACTTACCTAACGGGATAAAGTCAAAGGGTGAGGATATATAGAGGATAGCCAAAAAAATCTGCGTACAGAAAATATAATACAGATTACCCAGAGAAAAAGCAATGAAGCCAGTCAAAATGAGTGTACCAAATCACTTTTGGTTTGCAAAACCCAAGCATCCATTAAGCGACCACAAATACACAATTGATTCAACATATAGAGATAGATCTTAGGAGTCTTGAGTCCTCATGGTAGCAAAATAAGAAAAAGTTGCATTGTTTATCTTCCATAGATCCACTGTGTTCCCTAATAAAATTTCTCAAACTTCAATGGATGACAGGTTATCACTGTGTGGAGTTGCTAATGCAACAGCACAAATCACTAGGCTATAAACCATGGTGATGCTCTGAAATGAGTATCCACAGCTTACTATGAAATGCTACTACATCACTTCAAAGTTCAATTTTACATGTTCCACTTGTCTATTGCCTTTTTTCGAGCCTACAGAATGAAATAACCACACTGGTAAAGCCAAAAGTTGCCAAACAACCAGGATGCACATCACAGAGCACCCTCCGCTACCACTAGCATTATTATGGCACTTAATTTCTTCAGCATCTCACTCGGTTTTACTCTTGTATAGCGCATCAACAAGGAAAAAACTCACAACTTTTCGCTAATGCCTTAACTCTTAAACTAGATGATAGTCTGACTTGTTAGTTATTCATACTTAATAGTGATGATTTCAAATTCCAGAAATCCAAAAGGATGTCAGCAGAATATTAGCAAGAATAGTAAGGAAGATTTGGTAAAACACAATCTTATTGTGTTGCTCACAAAAGATGTCAAATTTCATGCACAGAAACTGCTGGAAGGGGGTAGCAAAAATGAGTAGTGTGTAAAGTGGACAAAATTGCTAACTCTGTTTGTGGCAAAAATAAAAAACAGTTTGTAGTTTAAAATTAAAACTGAAAGGAAGATACAATTCTCAATGACTGTAGAATGAACTTACTGCAAACATGCGCATGAGCTTTTCATAAAGGAAGAAATTGTGTCCATCAGGATCCATCATTTCTTCAAGCATTCTCTTAAAGAGAAATGGCACCACGTGCACTTTCTGCAAAAAGAATTCTCCGATGTTTCAGAAAAAGCATGTTCAAAATTAAACACGCAGATTATACAATGAATTTCTCCAGAAACGTTTAAAAGAAAATGGAGTAGTTTTGTAACTATACATGATTCAAACATAATGAAACAATGAATGGCAAAGCAATTAAGGATTCTTGCAGCTAACAATTTCACCGGCTGTTGTTTTCTAATTTCATCTCTATGTCCTGTTTCCCAGGTTTTCATGTCAGCCATATCGAAAAAATGGCCCATTTCAATGAAGTTAGATATTCCCTGAGAATGTCTAAGTTGTTACAAAATAAGAACAAACACCTCCACACATATCAAACTCGAATTACTTCATAAAGGAATCTTATTCGAGAAAAGCTGGAAATAAGAACAACGAAGGTAAGGTTGGCAAAACAACATGTAGAACATATAAACAGACAGCAATCCAGCATCCCATATAGCATAAGTTATTAGAATGGCAGTAGCTATACAAGTCACAGGAAACCTGAACTAACAACAAACCATCATATTTATCACAAGATCAATCGAAGTATCACCGTCAAATTTTGCCAGGTAACGACTAACAAACAACACTAAACAAAACCCCCCAAGGTGATTATTAGATAGACTCACCCGAGCTAGACCTCGCACGCCGCCGACAAAAACATGGTTATACCTCCGAACATCTTCCAGAACTTTGACAACTTCCTGCTCTTGCTGACCATGTAACGATGCCTCCGGCGTCAAATTGCTGATTCTTGACGAGCACATTGGACACTTGCAACGGCTAGACGGCCCAGAATACTTCCAGTACTGAAGAATGCAACTACCTGATCAACAACATTAGCCCAAAAACATCATCACCTAAGTGCCTGCCGATTCAAGATTTTTTCTGCTCTCTCTCTTAATCCGCGAAACACGAGATATTACAATTTATTTAATCCAGGATTAAATGCCATAAACCAAGAAATTCCGAATTAATAAATTTGAAACCCTAACAAAAGAAAGAGAGAAATACCACAATACCAGTGACCGCAGTTAGCTTTGCAAGGAACATCGAAGGTGCCGAAGCAAATAGGGCAGCAATCATCAAGAGGAGGACCTTCGCGATCCATGTAGCTAGGGTTTTTCAAAACCACCGCCGTTTTATCTTCTTCTTCCGCTTCTTGTTCAATCGCATTGTTGTCGTTTTGGGGCGTTTGTTGTCGATCAGGAGAAATGACAGGTGTTGCGTTTTGCGCACTCATGCTTCTTCTTTGTTAAAGCATTTTTATTTTGTCTCCATTTTCATCTCTTTTAAAAGGAAGATTTGTTCTTGTCGCTTTCTTCTCTCTCTCGCTTTCCCCGAGAAATTACCAGGAAGCTCAAATGTTGTGTTCCCGGCTTTGCAGCTTACATTACCTTAGCTTAGCTGCTTTCCTTTTGCAATAAAAGCTTAGCCCGGACACTTGACGGGCTTTTAGGCCCATTTGAGGTTGGGCCAGAAAAAAGTCCACAACTGATCACTTTAGTTGATTTTTTTTATTATTATTATTTGTTAGGTTAGGGTGGAAACCGTTGAATTTTCTAGGCAAAGGGTGTTTTGAAATGTTGTGTAAATTATGTTTTTAAAATTTTTAAAATTTTATTTTTGTTTAAAATAAAAAAAAATTATGTTTTCATGATATTTTGATGTGCTGATATCAAAAATAATTTTTAAAAAATAAAAAAAAATTATTTTCAAATAAAAAAACACTTTAAATCGTTACCGCTATCATAATTCTAAACAGATCGTAACCATTGGACCAATAATAATTTGTTAATGGAAACAAATATGAAAAAATAAAAATAAGATTAATTTTGGATTATGAGCAATATGGAGAATAAAGAAGTACGCCCTCCAAGAACATGATTCTAAATTGAGCCAAGCATGGATTATGATCCCTTCCCTTTAGTATAAAAAGTAGGAATAAGTTACAATAAATCCGAGAGGAGTGAGGACAAAGTAAGCAAAACTATATCTTTTCGGTGTACCAAGCGACTGTCACAATATTCACCATTGTCCTTATTTTATTTAAAACTCATAAATTTCATATTTAAAAAAAAAAAAAAAACACTAGCGGCAATGCGTGTGATTCACTAGATTAATGTTGGGTTTCCCTGTTTCGGTGCCCACGACGAAACATCGGCATGACAAAGAACTTCATGGTGCCATTGTTACAGTGG
>Ga0307511_10002402_pt1 | contig 19580 bp, 21 predicted proteins | sample 13_EM_MG_FD_200266 | JGI IMG/M metagenome (GOLD analysis project Ga0307511, IMG submission 200266) | Populus trichocarpa ectomycorrhiza microbial communities from riparian zone in the Pacific Northwest, United States - 13_EM | ecosystem: Host-associated > Plants > Roots > Unclassified | place... | reverse complement strand
TACTCATTTCGTGTCTCATTTGTCTATTTTGTCATGAATGTAATTTTCTCTTGATATATGCATACATTTGTTATAAGCATACCACCTCCGGTCCCGACCGTATGCTTATAACGAGAGTTTACTGTATTGGCTCCTAGCCCTCGATCACCTGAGTAAAGACGACTGGGAACTGGCCTACTCCGACGGCTCAGGGCTTGAGAATCACGCCGCAGCAGGCCTTAACCTCCACAACCTAACCTCCGGAGCTTACCTAGGGGACCTAGCCTCGGTAGCAGACGCCGAACGACTAGGGATCACACTAGCCCTAGAGCACTCAGCCCGACTTCCACGAAAAACCTGCATCCTGTCCGATAGCGCGACCGCCATACACACAGCCCTGGAACTCTCGCGCGGGGAGCCCCCCAGATCCCACATCGAGGTTCGACTGAAGAACGCCCTTTTCGATCGCACCAACATCGCCGCCGTCGCGTGGATCAGAGGCCACCTAGACATCCCCGGGAACACCGAAGCAGACCACGCCGCCAGATTCCATTCCCTCCTCGGCAGGACCTCCCTCACACCCAAGCAAGCCACTCACGAGGGGATCAGAGCCCATTCCAGGGCCCACAGAGCCCACGCGAGACAGAGCCCCGGCTACGGCCTCAGACGCCCCGACTGGCACAGACACGCAATGTCTGCCTACACCTGGCTCCGCACCGGCAAGGGCCCACAAGCCGACTGGCTCTTTCACCTAGGTAAACGTCAAGACCCGTCCTGCTCCGCCTGCGGGCAAAACCCCACGTCCGGACACCATATCACCTTCACCTGCCCCGCACACCTTGTTCAGAGGAGGCCCCTCCTAAGGGGTCGCTCCTCCTGGGAACAACTCGACGCCGCTGATTGGAGGAAAGAGGGGGACGACCCCCCTACTGCGCAATTGAGTCCTTTTTCGACTATCTCTATCACAATATCTAAGCCAGCAGGACCCCACCCCACCCCGAGGAACCCACTCCCCATGTAAGGCCGCCACCCCACTATTGACACTGTTAAATATCTGCAACGATATTCCTCCAGCCCCTCGCTGGTTAGGTGACGTGGAGCTAGCCTTTGGGGGCACCAGATGCCTCGGGGAACCCGAACGAGAAACGTCGAAAGTTGAAACGAGAGTGGCAGGAGGCGGGGTAGCCGGAAAAGAGGAGAGTCGGCTAGAAGAGGCGAGGAGGCGGAGGTATTCCAGGGGAGGGCCGGCAGCGAGGGCGTGGCGGGGGTTAATTTTGCACGTTTATAGGTTTCAGATAGACCGGGGAGCCGGAAGAGAGGGCGGACGGCGGAGGAGGCTATTTCTATTTTTGTATCCGTCTTTGTATTTACCTGATTCTGCGCGCGTAGGGCCCCCCAGATTAACTTGGGTCGCCCTGAATCCTATCGGAGTTCCGGTAGGCTCGTCATATCCCTCCTACAGGGACACATACGAGTAATGAGTTATCAAAAAAAAAAAAAAAAAAAATGCTACCCTGCATCGGAAAAGGGTCTGACGGGAGTCATGCAATGGGACAGGTTCATGCTAGGCTGAGGTCGGCACTATTCCATAGCTGTGGTCGAATCCTTGCCCTTGCTGAAAGATGGGGGGGGCGAACATCAGGAAAGTACTACTGTGACATGTAGAGGCGAAACGTCATGACCGTGATCGTGCACCCTGACGTGGAGAGCTGCAGGAATAGTCTAGTCTGCTTGTGGAATAGTCAGGATAATCATTTCCAAAAATATCTCGTGACTGCCAAGCTAAACCAATCCCAACCAGGCTAGCCAAGTCACCCGATTCCCATAAGCGGTAGGTAATAGTCTTGTTCCATGAGCGGTTCACTCTGCTTACGAGTGATTTAAGGACGTGTGTAGAATTGTTTTGGTGATAATATTTGCATACCTGCATTCGTGACAGTCTGAGTCCGCTCTTTACTCCGCACCTAAAATCAAAAAGATCGAGTTGTCGACTATTCCGACATCTGATCTCCTTTGACACACATTCACCATGCCTACAATTTGCCCCTTGTCAAATTCACTTACTTCCCCCTTTGGCTGACATTTACGGATGCTGGTACTACCAATACCTACCACTTGCACTTGCGCTTACGAGTGCCGACAACTTCTTGTCCTGATTGAATATGCAAACTCAGTTGAACGTCACTAGATAACTCTACCCACTTCCCACCGCAGCTGGTTTGCTGCCCATTGTCTTACTACTGCTGTGTGTCTCACGCTCAGCCGCAGAGCTGGCGCTACATATATCTTAACCCCCTCCGTGCATGATACTATAATGTAAGACTTATGAATACTTAGGGCATGGCGTACTAGTGGAAGGTGAATATCGAGACTCCAAGCCCCAGTTACATTCAATATCCCTAGTCTATATTTTGTATGGTATATAAAGCGGCTCCCAGACATACCTTATCCATCTGTCCTCCACAGTGCCCCGGCACCACCTGGCTAGGGCGGCTGTTGATCTGCATCTGAATGTTGTATGTATCATTTCGGCAGACCGTACTGATCGAGCCACGGTGTATATTAAGTACAGTAGCAGCCAATCCCTTAAACTTCCCACCCAAAATAAGTCTTTTTGGGTTCCGCGCGGTCATAGCATTTTCCCATTAGTTACCTAAGTATCACAAGTAGTTCGTTAGCTCAAGTAGTGCAATTACCAGATATCCAACTTTCTGACTTATCCAGCCCATTTTGTGCACCGACCTCTTTCCCGCAGTGTACATTGCCTGGAGGGAATAAAGTGGCCAGATATGCTGGTATGCCTTGGATTTTTAGCTGTAGGGGGTGTATTCTAGTGAGTGGGTTTCAGTCTTCGGTGGACATGAAACGCTTTCCGGATTTCCTCCTAGTTGATGTTGATTGGTTTCTTGGGGTGGTGATAGGTAGGACTACCCGGGGCCATCTGCTTCCTGAACCCCCCAAGTATGGGCAATGTCCGGCGAGAAAGGCTTTGCACTTACAGTTGAGAGCATTTTCGGTGCTTTAGATATTCGCCACAGGCTCTGCTCCACAGGCTCTACTCAAGGAGAAAGATGTTGGATTTCCGGATGGATTTTTGACCACCCACGAGAAGATACCTCTCTTTCTCTTCGAACCGGATGTCGGGGGAGAGTAGCCTGGTTGTAGGGGATACTGTGGGTAAAGCGCGGAAGCATACGAGAAAATTCAGGGGTGTATATCTATGCCATGTCTGCCAGCTTGGCCAACCCAAGTTGAGCTTCACACACATGCGATCTCTCACAATCGTGATAGCAAGTTGAAACCAGGCCCACAGTATATGTAGTATGGCTATCTGTTGTGGTAGAGATAGAAAAGGCTTTCAATGGCCCTAGGATACCCAATTTGGTCTTGGCAAGATGCAAACTTGCTACTGATTGAAGTACCATAAGTGCCGTTGTAGAGTCCAATATATATTTGGGAGTAATTCTTGCTGGCGTCTAGCTTACGTTAGCAGGATTTCACTCAGATGAACACATGATTTACCTACTCAGCGTGAATTCCATGATCTTGGTGGAATTGCTGAATACGAACTTGTATTTGTTACAACGATGCCATGATGATAGAGCTAAAACTTCACTCTTTTGCTTTCGGCCCCACATCGATCCCGGTCTACATACATATATAACCTGTGATCTTGCATCATGCAGAAAGGGCTCTGAGGAGACCATGAAACAGGTTTGAATGTTCTCATGCTAGCATTCTAGGCTGAGGCGGAGGTTCGGGCTTTCAACAGGTGGAGCAGAGGAGAATATAAGGAAAGTATTGTGACAACGCATGAGGGGAAGCTCGGGGTAAAAGTGTGCGACTTTTGAACCAGTCGGGAATGATTCGGTATTCCGAGCTTATTCCAGTATCCCGTAAAGAAAGAAAAAGCTGCTCAAGTCCTTTCCGGAGTTATTTCAAAGTTAGTCCAGAGTTATACCAAAGTCCATATTCCAGTATTATTCCGGAAGCTCTTACTAAACTAGAAATTCACTGCCAGCAAAGCTCAATCAGCGAGCCCCAGGGTACCAGCAGTGCTACTGGTTTTGCGCTCCCACGAGAACTTTGCTCAAATTGGCCGATTTCGTTGACTAAAAATCTATCTATAGTCAGAATCCCAAGACGACAAGGTATTCACTTCTAGAAACGTTACCTAGTTTCCACTAGCTGAAAGTCATTTGATTAACTTCGAAAAGGTGGAAATCTACTTCAGGGTAATGCCGAGTATCCAGAAAAAGAATTTAAAGTCATTTACAAGGGCTTGGCTGTAGCCACTTTTTAATACAGTATGGCAGTCCTTGTGGAATAATCATGGAATGATTGCGGAATATCTGTAATACTGGAAAAATTAGGAAATAATACTAGAGTGATTGCCGAATGAAGCAGGTGGTATCTGCTTCTTCCGGAACCTGGAATAATTCCGGAATCCTACTCAACTCTACTCCAGTGCCTGTGATACTGTTGCAAGCTACTCCAAAGCACCCCTTTTTCTTAGGTGGTCTAGGGTATGTGCATTGTACGTACAGTACAGACGTCATGACCCTGATCGTGCACCTTTGTCTGGGCTTAACGTTGTTGTAATGGAGAAGGGGAATGGACACAATGTTGTAGGATCTTGGATGGGACCTGACTAAGCATGTGGGAGTGCCCTAAGTTGCTGTAACATAGGATATAGAAATATCAGGTCTCTTCTCCATTCGCCTCCCCACAAAGCCAGCTTCGACAGCTCGATAGTCACCCACACTCACCTCCCTAAACCCCCTCTTTAGACCACGACCTGCCGCCACTCCTGCAAGGATGTATGAATCGACCAGAAAAACAGACCATTCGTTCGAGCAATACACCAATTGCGCATACGCACAGGCCGAAGGCTTCACCGATTGGTTGGTAAATCTGTATCTGCACAGTCTACGCTCTGCTGCCACTCTTTTCGACCTAAAGCCGACTGGTTCTAAAAAACAAGTCCCACCTGAATTTGAGCTTCTATCTCATCTCCGACAAGGCTGCTCTGGGGTCGGCAACCAGCGGATCTCCCCAATCAAGGCCCCCCCAACATCGCGGGAGGGTGCAATCGAAGGCTACGGACGGAGCAAAACAACAATATCGGGTCATTGACAGCGGGGAGAAGCCCGCTCGAGCGACCGCGGGAGGCCCTTCCGGGGGGGGGAGATCATAACGCACACCGCAGGTACATGCATATGTACAGTACATACTTTCGAGAGCGGCGCGAAGCAACGGCCCTCACAGCCAATCATCCGGCCGCACTTTATAAACCTATCAAAGGCAGCACTAGCAGGGTTAACCACAGCACAGCACACACCTGAGCAGCTATACGAAATGGGATATAGGATCTAGACTGACATTAGCAATGCAAAACGTTAGGCGGGTGCACGTGTTGCAGAATGGATAAAAAGGGGAGAGGGGAGAGCGACAAGCGGATTTGGGCTGCTGTCAAAGGGATTGGGGTCTATACTATTGCGTTCATTGTGGGGGAGAAGGAGCGATGGAAGGGGACTGAGAGGGGCGAGCAAGGCCTCAGAATGGATAAGATGATGGAGACAAAGGTGCAAGATTTAGCGGAAGATTTAGGTATGAAGGCGGAAGCGGGAGAGAAAGAGCTGGCAAAGAAAATGGAACAGGAAGCGGAAGAATTGGCCTCACGACACACATACACATAGATGGAGGTAGTGATACAGACGGAAGAAGAGCTATATCTAGAAATGGAGGCAGCGGCGGATCCCTCCGAGGAAGTGACCGACACCGCCAAGGCTAAAAAGACATACGCTGTGCAACTAGCACAAGGACCGCCCAATAAATTTTGTGGCACTTGAGGAATGGCAGCCGTATGCAGATCCAAGCAGATAACAAAGAGAGGAAGGTGAACAGGATAATGCGGAGGGACAAGGCAGAATATAGGGAGACGAGGCGGGGGATGGATCAGCTAACGAAAACGGCAACAGGAGCTGCAACAGGAACTGCGAGGCACTATCGCCCACCAAAGGCACAGGCAGTTGTCATACATGGCGATCCTACACTACAAACCAGGCACGATGCGATGATGATTTGAGGAGGAAAATACGGGGATATAGAATATGGGAGTTAGATAGCTATTGACAGAAGCCCAGCGGCTAGGGAACGTGGCTTCTCGCTGGTCATATACTCGAAATCAAGGAAGGGGCAGTTAATTTGAGGATGGGTAGGAAGTGCTTCGGAGCTGAGTGCTATAACTGGGAGAGGAGCACTTTTTAATCGACTTATTTCATTACTCGCCCTTTTTATAATTAGTAAAGATTTGCTATAAGAAAAACAGAGTCTACCAGATGTGAATGTTCACCGATCAGGAATGATTTATGGTCCTTTGGGTTTCTCGAGATTGTGCAGGGACTTTTTTTTTCCTATTGGCCAGCCTGAAAAAATGGTTGGTCACTTGCCATTTCCCCCACGTTCTGTTTTTAGTAATCTTTAGTCCAGCAATCCAGACTATTCCGATCGCGGCGGCTATACCATACAACCCTGGGAAGTGGAAATATTTATTCGAATACCCTATTTGTGGAAAACCAAATGGCAGATAGACTCGCCGCGTGGATAACTCTGTGGCCAATGACCGACTGGTTCGTAATCTATTCATGCCCACCCAAAAAACTCATTTGGTGTGTGGAGGCTCTTGCAACTCGGTGTTGGGTGTAAAAAAAAACAAAGCAAAAAAACTAAGTGAAGCCATCGAGGCATCAGATTGGTGAAGAGATATTTGACTCGTCGTTTATGTAGATACCCTACATCCATACACAATGCGCGTTTGTAGATTCATCAAAGTGCCCTTCTTTCAATTTTATAATAGATAGACGTAGTCTCTGCTTTAATCTTTTCCCCCATAATTATATAACCCGGCCCTCCCATATTCAGAATATTCTCGCACATCAGCTGTTCCTTGTACTAATCGCCACTACGCGCCATCGCAATACTCGTTTTGGCATCAATACTATCTCAATGAACTCGTTCTATAAACATGACAACGCTTGCCCTGGTCTTGTGCCAGCCGACGCCAGATCTTCCTCACCAATTGTCTACCCTGCCATTTGGGAACTTTTGCCAGAAGCATCTTACATGAAACGAACCCTGCAGGATACTCGCCTTTCAACTAGTGCCCCAAGTGCGAACATCTCCTACGACCACCTTGACCCTCAGAATTCAACTGACACCTACAAAATCCAGTCCTGGTTCGTAGAGAAATCTTCCCGACTCGGAGGGGGCATTAGGGGGCAGGTTCGTGTACCTTGTGAGACCATCTCTGCTTCCGAAGCCTGCCGGCCATGCGTTCAAGCCCCAATCTTTCAGTTGACAGACGACAGCGCCAAAGTGAGCACGCTTCTGGAACAGCTTGCCCCAAGGATGGCCCCTTTTTGGCATCGCTGGCAGCTGAAGAGAGTCAAAATTGAGACCATGCTCCCTCACCATGCTGTGAGTCAGGAGACAGGCTCTCGCATTGTTCACTTAGAGACCTATTTGCGCGGTGGACATGATCTTGACGTAGGGACGATGCTGGCAAACCTGGCAACAACATCCTGGACGGAAGGGACTGTGATCACACAAAACACGGACTATTCCTTGAAATCTTGTGAAATCGTCCCCAGACCACGCCCGGTGAGACAGGTACCAATGAGATCTGATACTAATGTAGCTGGCCCGTATAGGGACAACCTCCATATTACGACCCCATATCAACTCGTGCCACGACGCTTGTGGGACCTTGTGAATAATCGAGTGGTTGATATTGACACATTTGCCAAACGTGGCACGCATGGGGAGATAATAAGAGTACGGATGCCTCCTGGGGGTTATTGGGCCATCAGCCATAGTTGGACCTCAGATATGGAGACCTGGATGACGCCAATCAACAACTACCGGTGGCCTGTCCCTCTGCCTAAGGGAGTGAAACTCGAGGACATTCGCCTAGAAGCCCTACGCGTCGGGGCTGTTTATATCTGGCTTGATGTTCTTTGCCTTCGCCAAAGGATGGATGAGCGCTCTACCTCACTTACGGGTGGGGAATCATGTCAAGAAGTCAACCGGGAAGAGCGACTAGCCGAATGGTCCATAGATGTGCCAACCATAGGCAACAACTATCGACAGGCTACTCATGTACTACGATACTTTAATGGTCTAGGAAGGAAGCTCAAGTTAACAGGGTGGGATGATGCCCGCCATTGGATCAACCGCGCTTGGACACTACAAGAATCCCGTCCTGAGCACATTATGGTAAATGCATGTCTTCCAGAGGGCATGTATTTTCCACTCCAGGCCGAAGTGGATATAGCCGGGCAGAAAAGGACAATCCGGCAAGTGCTCTACCCGCTCATGAACATGATTGAGGATGCAGAAGCCCAGTATGTCCTGCACACGTCAATGCTAGAGCGCGCTGGGGGGTTCTTTGAGCGACTTCCATGGTGGTCGGTATTGATACAGCTCGTAGACAACAACATATTCTTCAGGGGCATGACGACCCTGGCTGTCATCCAAAACCTGTGCGGGTCGATAGCGTCGGCAGCAGTTTACGCAGGTCGTACTCTCCGCATGCTACCCCACGTGTGGATGGATCCCAAGGCCACTTTCAGGGGCATTGATATCCCAAAATGGCTGCTAAAGGAATGCGCCAAGTTTGTTGCTGGTAAGGTGGTGAAGATGGTCCTCAGGAAGATTCTGCCCTTTACCAAGTGGGTGTTTGAGCCCGTTGGCCGAGAACTTGTGCATAAAGTCCCGGTGCCCGGCAGTTTTGCAGAGTTCTTCAACATAATGTTCCACGATATGAAATCCCTACTCACCATGGACCCCGAGGCTATTATCGAGGCTATTATGGGGGCTATTATCGAGCCTTGGTTGGAAATGAGGCTCTGTGGCCCCGGCGTAACACACAATGGCTGGGCGAGCAGAATAGATCGGGCAGTGGCGGGTCTGGTGATGGCGGAAATACTTTTCGCCTGCGTTGTGCAATTTATCCGAGTGGCCTATCTTGCACTTGCAATTAATGCAAAAATCCCAGGGAATCGGAGTCAAGCGAGGACACAAGGAGCACATGCCGTATCCAAATCCAGTCAATATTGTAGTATTCTCGCCCTTGCACATGAAATGTCCAGGCGCCATGCTAGCAACGAACTCGACAAAATTGCGGGGCTAGGTTACCTTATGAAGTGTCCGCAGCTCCCCTTATATTGCGAAAATCAGCCCACGGAGGAGGCTTGGCTACACCTGGTTTCCCACCTGCCCTATTCTGGCAAGTTAGAGCTGCTGTTCAACTTTCCACATGTGCGAGATAGCCAACAAGATGGTCCAGGAGCATGGATCCCAGAGTGGGGTCAAGTGACATCCTTGGCTCCGGAAGCAGAATTCAAGCTGCAACGACCAACTTGGCCCCCGCGGTGGTTCATCGAGCAGCAAAGAGTCCCAAAATTGCTGGTCAGCCTCTCCCACTCCACGGTATTTGATGTTACATCGCGAGCATTATTCGTTCCATGCTGTGGCAGAGTGATGATCGCTCGGTGTATTGCCTCCGCGTGCGACTCAGCTGGGAACCATGAGCGAGGAAATTATATGGTTCATATTGCAAGTAAGAACGGGGACTTAGCCCATCCGTTCTTTGCTCAGTGTATAGGAACCAGGATACCCAGCCGGTAAGTAGCTTCTAATTCATGCGCAGTACATATGTACCTAGGAATCAAGCACAAATGCTAATGACTGTATGCCCAAAGTGATGCAACGGAATCTGAACTTGGGAACCTCGTGCTCGTCAGTCACGGGCGTGATAACGATGCAGGGCTGCTTTCTTGGGTTGTTGGGGAATTCGTGTACCCTAGATCGGCCTCGAACAGCGAATCCTTCAAATGGTTCGCACCGGAATCGTCAGACATTCAGCCTCTCCCAGAAAATATTAGGAAACTTACAATGGACACCTTTAAATTGACAGAGAATCAGGCATTTCACACCTTGGTAGTTCGAAAGCTAGGGGTGCTAGTCACGGACGATATGCGACCACTCACAGTCTCCGACAAAGACTCTCCGTCGAACTTAGTTAATGCCCCAGTGATTTTCGTTTGAGATGTGGTCGATATTTCTTACGTACGGGTAAAACCTAGGTTCCACGAGAGCCAAAGGCGATAGTCGGTTGGAATGTGAGGTGATCATGACTTGGCGCTCGCGGGGACGGGGCGGAATATTAATAATGGTGGAACTCATGTTACCCTGAACTCGCTGGCCTGGCTGCTCGCTTATTTCTGTTATGTCTTGCCACTTTGCTTTTTCATTGTAAGTTTCTGTGGAATTCCACAATCAGTTTATCTCTTATCAATATTGCTCTCGATCCTACTCTAGAATGACTCCATGATCAAGGGCTCTTAGGCACATCATAAATTATTCTCCGAACTCATGCGCATCTTTTGAGCCCCCTACAGTCTAATTCCACCGAAAACTCATTGAGTTCTACCCTACAGCTGTTTTGTTGCATATTCTTCAGGGGGTGAGGCCGAAGAGAGGCGCGGCGGCGGAAGATAACACGAATCTCCTATGTTTATTCATTTGTACATAATGCGTTGGCAGTTCAGATTAAGTTGTTCGCCCTTGAATCCTCCCGGACTTCCGGGGGGCTCATCATGGCCCTACTATCAGGGCTGCATATGAGTAATGAATTTTTTTAAAAATTAAAAAATAAAAAAAAATAATTGTATATCCGCGTCGTGTTGACCCCGTCGCATGCTGTGATAGATATCTTTTGCTCCTTAACCGCCGCACCCAAGAGGTTGACAAGCTCCGTGTCAAAGACCTTATAGCACTGAAGTTATAGGGGTAGGGAGGCTAGCCTATGTCTCAGCGTCCAGAACCGCTGATACAAATTCGCCAGAGCTCATTGATGAAGTAACCCACATAGTGAGCTCTTCATATTGCTATGTTTGTGCATGTCATTGGGACATTACGGCTATCAGAAGATCAAGCTTGTCAGATGACAGCAGAGTTCTACACCACGCTCAGCAACACAGATAATATTGCACTATCCTATCGTACTGCAATTATGGGCTTAATTATAAAAGAAGCCTTCGCAACTCATGTATTGCGCACCATTTATTCACTTGGAGCCTAACAGTAGCCTCGCGACTTGTAACAATAGGTGAGTACAAAACCATCCCCTTCATTTAGGTTATAATACAAAATTACGTATGCTAACATAGATACCGGTCCTAAGTTCGTTAGACCAAGCTTACAGGGGAGACATCCCGTACCAGGTCAACCACCAGCCAGATACCTCAGAGGCGTATGGTTTGTGCGCAAGAGCAGATATAGGATGCCAGTGTGGAAAGGGGCGGGTGGAGTATATGTTAGGGTCAATTCGATTCTAACTGCTGTGATTTTCGGGAGAGTTGGATTTCTGGATATTTTGCTTGCGCTAGTTTTCTAAATGTTTCTTCAAGGGAGAATAATATATCGTTCACCTGCGCGATCTTGGTCCACCACGGGCAATTTAAATAATTACTCGATTTGGTGTATTATTTGAATTGATAAAGGTTTACGGGTACTGATTTACCAAAAAACAAGAATTAATAACAGTATACTTATCCCAGCGACTGCAATAGGTTCATCTATTTACAAATCGATCGGATTCTCCTCTAGCAGTCTAATTTGTGTTCGTTTAGGAGGTTAACACAGGCATAGTCTGTTGATACCTCCATATGTCAATTGATTTAGCATTTCAAAAATTATTCTTGAAGCATCGGCAGCACACCAACGATTAGGGTGGAACCTTTTAAATGGAAACAGGAGTAGTTGTAGATCTAATCTAATTGAGGTTTACTAAGCAGTCAGAGTATCTGGGATATTATTCTCCAAGGGCATAAGGTCAGTAGCTGGTTAGAAGTCTTAAGTTGGGTAAAGGCCTACAAGTACGCCATAGTTGGTTAACAATTGATGGCGTCAGGCTGTGGTTTTGCAATAGCATTTGTAATATAGCCGTTGGTTATCGGGTTTGGCCATATCACAACCGGCCGTATCACAACTGCAAAAATATGACATCTATTGTAGCATTATGCCATTCCATCGGTTGACAACGCTGTAAAACAGGATCTACTGTACCTGCTGCATACCAGCTTCAATTCGGTTACAAATCGAGGAATTGAAGGCACCGTAGAAATCTGTGTATAAGAAAGTACCGCCTTGCGCCTTACCCAAATCCTGTAAGAAACAATAGGGATTTTTCTAGTGTAAAAAGAAATCCTTCCACCAGATGTAGACTAAAGATATTATGATCGTTCTAAACTTCATTGAATTCCAGATATCGATCAATATTTCCATACGAATCAATGTTCAGCGTGAGATGGTTTGACCTGGTTGGATGTAGCCCGAGCAATAAGGCCCCGTGGAAAAGAAACCATTGCAAATCCCCCCACTATTGCATAAAAAAGGCTTTCTTTACGGTGGCAATAAACTCGGTATCCTCCTCTCCATTTGATTCATCATCAGAGATGAGGGTGATGAGTTATCAACGCCGTCAGCATGTTCTACATCATTTGAAAAGCTTGAGGCAACTTTCCGGAATTCTCCCCTTATTCAATGTCTGCCGTCTCCCACTGCTAAAACAAAGGGTACGAGAGGTGGATAGGGTCGGTGAAAAATAACAATTCTATAGGGAGTTTGGGTGTAGCAGAATGTTTTGCTCCGTTGACATTTACCAAATTCAGTAATTACATCAATTGCCCGCGAGCGGCCCAGAACATATATACTAGTTACCTTTGCAATTGTGCCATATCAGTGTAATATTCTGCAAGATCTCATGTATGACTTAGGAGCTGTGCAAATTTCAGATGTCAAGTGGAGACGAATCCAAAGCAGATATTCATTAAACCGTACATATAGAGGCAGCTCCCGGCTATCTCATCCCGGCTACCCTGAGATCCCCACTCTTCACATCCCCCAGGTAACCAGTACCTCATGAGTGCTAATCATGACAAGTATATATAGCTACCAGCGTACATGTACTGCTTTGGTGTCAGTGTATCAAACGTAATATAACGAGCTCATCAATCCGAGATTTAATCGACCCAACCACAACCTGCTAACCAGCATCTATTCTAAAATTCCACCATCTATATTGCACAGGGATTTTCCATCTCCTAGATATAGATCCGTGCATTAATACTACATAGCGAATATATAATAACCAGACGAGCGAGGCACGGCATACCGTTCGAAGATCAATACCTAGACTCTAAGTCCCAGTTACGTGGTATACCTTTATATAAAGCAGCCCCCGGAGTTGCCCAACCCATCTATCCCTCACCATGCCCCCGCACCACTTGGCTTGGGCGGCTGCTGTTCTGCATCTGGATGTTGTAGCATTTGGGAGACCGGAGGCGCAGGCTTGCAGTAGTAATTTATCTCTTAAAATTCCTACTCAAATTATTGGAATATAGTGTTGACATTTAAGTGCTACTTGCTATGAGCATTGAGTCTCTCCATGCTGCATTTTGGGCTCCGAGAGGTCATAAAGCTCTCCTCCTGTGCAAGTATCAATAATTACTTTCTGACTTATCGAGCTCATTATGTATGCCAGCTTCTTTCCCCCAGTGTACATAAATTGAAAGGGAGCTTCACTGGCACTGGCTTTTTAAACCCCCTGTCCTATCCTGCTCCTTCAGCTTGCAATATACGGCCAACTTTTTAGTAGCTTAGTCACAGGGTTGCTCGCCATGGCATTGTGCTGTAAAATAATAAAATAATGAAAATGGTAGTAGTGGCACATTTACGGGCTGTATATGTTATAGTACTTGCAAAAGGTGCTGTAAATTAAACTGAGCGTTACCTACTGCAGATAGTACGGGTGAGAGCATGTGGTACCCAGGAAGGCACGTATTTGACATGAGGACTATTTGAGCTCTTCTCGGTCCATGCATAACGCAATAATCTTCAATATACCCTGCATAAGTACACTACGAGTGGGGCCAATGTAAGATATAAAAACGTTGATGATTATTTTTACCCCAGCCACATTGAGATGTGCTTCCTATAGATATCCCAGTAGTGTACGTGTATTTGCCTCGTGCGTGTACGCGTAGTACAGTATGTAACCACCATCGAAGCTATCGATCATACCTATCAAATACCCTCGCCTTAATGAATACATAGCCTGGTTATGATTTTTAGACCCGTCTCACGACTCGGCGCAGTCACCACTCAATTGAAAACAGCCGAATATATTGCGAGCTAACCGTACCAACAAACTAACCATGTCACAAAGCTGTACCACTAAAAAGCCTGCCAACCCACTCTTCCTGGAGATTATCAAACCATCGTCTCGCTCTTCAAACCATGTACCAGGGGTATCCTAGCCTGTACCAACCAGTTCATCCTAGTTCCGTAATATATCCGGCATGCATAAAACATGAGCAGGCACCATTGGAATATTCAGTGATATCAGCCCGTTCATCCATCTATACCCTTGGGCGCATTCATTAATTCACCCATCACTCACAGACAGCCCCGCATTCAACCCCCCGAAACCCACTCGTCCCCCAAATTCAACGTTTCATGTACTGGTACGCTCAAGGGTATACTTACGTACACTCGGTATCTTATCCCAATCCTACACCGCCACATGTACTCTACATACAGTATACACACTTCTATCTCATCGGATCAAGCTCAAGGTACCCAATCGTAGAATTCTAGGGTGGGGGATCGACTGCATGTTATGTATTCACTATCTGTAATTCGCTGCTGACAAATATCTGATTCGTCCCCCAGCCACACTGGTTCGCATGTGTTCTCCCTACTTCACCGGTGGGAGTATTTAAATGGTCAGACGAGAGCAGACTATGGCCCCCGAGTTTGTTGGGACTCACATACCTCCCGGCTTTTGGGATATAGGATAGCTACATGTCGGGGTCAAGAGTGCAGATCCGGCATTGTAATTGCGGTGTAATGTATTGGATTGATATTTCCCGATCATACCAGGTGGTTGTTTCGAGATGCACTCCTCTCGTGATCTATCAGGAGAGCCATCTGCATCTGTATGTGGCTTGTGAATGCTTGTGGGATATATATAGATCTAGTTTAGAGGTATCTGGTCCTATTATTCTCTGTTATTTGTGATGGTGGTATACGTACGAGACTAGCCAGATGGTATATGCTGGTATGTATCTATATGGACTCTGACAACGTTTTGAACCGATCATTAAAGAGACCTGCGATCGAGGGCTGGGTACAAGACTCGGGGATTGCGATGGCAGCTAGTAAATTGTTTTGCTCACACCTTACGCCTCAACCACTACCGAGATAGGAAGTATCGCAAGCTTTGGTTGAGGGTCACGTGAGTTCTGGACATGGACAGAATCAAGGCAAGGCAAGCGGAAGCGGTATACGGTACCGATAGCGCATCTCTCGTGTGCCCGATCGGATACCAACTATTGGATCCCTTGGGCTGATCATGATCAGCAGCCCCGATGTTTTCTCCGATTCACTACCGACTTGGACTCCTGCGGGGTTTGTAGCTCCCGAGCCCTGTTCCGTTCCAGGCATCCGAAACTTCAACATCCTTCTACATAAGCGGTTTATGTTAACAAATACATATCGTACTTGCAAGATACATGCGGTCAGCAAAGCTCGAGGCACAGTGACAGATAGACAGCTATCCCGTCCAAGTGCTTCCAGGAATCAAAACATAAATAAGCAAACAGGTAAGCTGTGGGGCATATTTTATCCAATAGCCTCGAGCGCCGCTGAAAAGCCTCGAACGAGCAAAGAGAAATAAGCAAGCATGCGCACGGGAAAGGGCCTGAGACCAGCAAGCAAGCAAAGCAGGAGGTACTACGTATCCATATACGTAGATTGTAATCGCGAGCAGAGCCTTCCCAAGGATTTTCGAGAATATATTAATATGCATTATTGTGCTGAAGTTTAAGTGGGATGATCGAGGCTGAGGTTCTAGAATATCTGCCTCATGTTTCGCACACGGTACCCAGGTTACTTTGTACGGGTACGGTAGTACTACGTATCGGCAACGGAAATTTTACCGGCCCCCACTCCAGTCAGAAGTTGTATCGGAAAACAAGAAAACAAGCAAGTCTGCAGCAGCACCTCGTATCTACGGTACCTACCAAAACACTTGGAGTCGCGGGTTGGCTGCAGCTTGAGAAATTTAAAGAAAGTAGTACCGACGGCCTGATGTACCGGTCAATGGGCACGCGCACGCCTACACAGATGGGGATAAGCGGCTAATAAGGTTGGTTGGTGCGGAGGGTTTTGCGAGTGGTACAGCCGACTCCTCGAGTCGGAGTGCTCTCACGCCGATTGCGGTACATACTCCACTCGAGGATCGAGATAGCAACGTTTGCATGCTCAGCCCCGTTCGATTCCCAAGCGCACGCGGCAGCAAAAACGAACGTACTCATGAACAACGGAATAAACTACTGGTGCACTGGCAGTTTCTTCCGTCACACGGCAACAGAGATTGGTGATCAGATCTACTCAGCTATTGAGTGCCGTACTGTACGAGTAACGTGGGAGTAAGAGTAAGAGTAAGAGTACTGTAGCCTTGTTGCGAAACATCCATTTCCCCTGCCAACCAGTCCATGCTTCTGAGCTGGCCAGTGGATTCGCTGTTTCAGCTACAGCCTGGCGCACTTGCTAGAGGATCATTGTGCGCAATTGCAATCCCGACCACTTAGATGATGGGTAGGCAAAATCTTTATTTGGCAGGAGAGGGACGGTATTGGTATGAAGGAGAGATGGGTGGATACTGAATATAATATATATATATATATCTGGAGGGATGCTATCACTTCGGATGGGGCTCATCTCTTCATCTCTTTACTCCATCTCGGTTCTCCATCGCTTTGCAAGTTTTCGCCCAGCGGGGGGGAAGGTATACCGGTACTTATATTAACTCGGTCGCTGGGCGAGGCCCGAAGGCGGTTTGTTCTCGTTCGTGCTGGGGTATATTTGTTTCTAGCTGGCGGTGGGTTTTTGTTTCTCCGACATACCCCAGGGCAAACGAAACACATCCGATCCGAGTCACCAACTTTTGCCGCGCCGGCCTCGCGCCGGGTGGTGGTGATCGGCCGCGAGAGACAATCGAACAAGCGACACCGACGAATTCCTTCATCGGCTAACCTGTTATACCTTCCCCCTTCTCCTCCCTGCCGGCTATCCTCCCCGCTCTAGATCCAGTGCCCCAACATACACCCCCTGGTCTCCCTACCCATCTCGTCCAATCCCATTGGCATCCGGGCATTGGCACGCAAGCAAATCAGCCCCAACGCAACGCCTCATCCCTGCTCTATACTCTGCCCCAAGCCTTTCATTGGGAGACTTTGTTTTAAGGTACGTCTAGGCTGCTTCATGCTTGCGTTTGATCGGCGCCTTTTTTTTTACATTTACGTTGGGGAAAGCGTTGATTGGGGTTATGCACGTGGCCGATTGAGACGGGTGGGGAGACAACGCACCGCAAGGACTATACCCGCGTTTTGGGCTGCGCAAGCTGATGCGGAGGGATTGATGGGGAGGTCGGTGCTTGAAAGTACCCTATATACCCTATCTTTACCTTGACTGGGCTGGAGAAGAGAGAGGAGATGCGAAATCGAATTGTTTGTTTCTCAGATTGAAAATCTTGCAATTGAAACGGCAACAACTTTTGGAATTGAAGGAACGGCTGACGGCAAACGACAGACGGCTGACGAGACTTACGAATTGAATTAGATTTACTCGTTTACTTGTGGGTTTTTGTCCTTGGGACAGCCGGGTTATACGTCAACGATTCTCACGGTTCTAGAAGAGGTTGCAGACGAAGCGCAGGAGGTGGACGATTTCCACGCGACCGGCGAGCGAAATTGGGCTGAATTTGGATATTGTACATTCGAAGAACGACAGAGTTAATCAGTGCGATACCTGTCGCAGCAGTCTTGGTTGTTTGAACCGGTGATTGTTTGGGCTTTGAGGGCATAATTTCTATTTCTGACGTCTTGCGAGCATCACATCAACATCACATCACACCGCATCACCAAACCTGCAAACTTAATATTTCCTTGATCACGATCGTCAAGTACCTTGATAAAACTAAACTCCCTCAACTCAGCGGGTCGACCCTCCCCCACCAGCCCCGCCGGTTGAATTCGCTGCGATAAAACAATGGCTGCCTACTCCCATCACCCCCGGGAGTGGTCCCAGCCGGCATATACACCCATCCTCGAGGGCCGCCGGCCCCCAAATAGTCCCCCGACGCCACCTCCCACGACATCTACGCTCTCCCCGCCGCTGCACAACCTCCACCATCACACCTCCTCCGGATCCGCGGGGACGGCGGGTATATTAACCCCGCCATCCTCCCCCCTGAAACCACAACAGCAAGCTCAGGCTCAAGCTCAATCTCACTCTCAACCTCATCACAAATCCTCAGATTCCGGCGTGGGGCTATCATCATACCCGTCGAAATACAACCATGCCGCCACTACTAATGAGCTTTCGAAACCGTACCCCTTATACTCTACTATCCCCAGAACCCCCTACCAGGGCAACACGAGTCTGTGTGACTTACTAGACGATGTTCTCGACTCCATGACTGAATTCTCACACGAACAGCCTCCTCCCCCACCACCCCCGCCGCATCCAGGGACACCGGTAATACTTGGCCCACAAGTGCAGGCTCGACCGATTAGCCTCCTCCGATGCACAAGTGTCTCCGTCGACGACGAGAGTCTAGCACGGTATACCAAATGCGCTAGAACGTTTGTTCGTCGGGTAGAGGGCGGGATTGGCATGTGGGGGTTAAATCGCTTCATGACCGCTCTGCGGAGTGGGGGTATGGAGAATGAGGGTGGGGATGGGAATCCGGGTGCATGTGTGAGTTCGGTCTGTAGCTTACTTGCCCTACGGGACGGGGAGGATTCATATGGGGCGAGTCAAGCGGAGAGGTTGACTAGTGTGGAAGTCGATGTGAGGACTTTATTGGACGAGGTGGGGGCTGGGTTGAGGGAACTTGGCGCGGGGGTTGGGGAAGGGGAGAAGGAGGCTATGGTGGTGGTGAAGAAAGATATAGGGTGGGAGAAGAACAAGTTAGAGAGATTAGCGGAGCTGTTGGAGATGTTACTGGCGAGTTTGATCCCCGCCATTGAAGATTGCTTGGTGGATGGGGGGAGGGAGGAGCCTGGGATGAGGGCGTTTGTGCCGGAGGGTGTGGTGGGGAGAGCGGGGTCGCCATTTATTTTTGAGGGTGCTGGCAGTGGGGTGGCGGAAGGAGCTTATTATTACCATAGACCTGAGGATGTCGGCGTCCGCGAGGCCACCCCCAGCCCCGAGAAAACCAAGCGAGAGTTTTCCAACCGCTCATTGGTCACCGAGCGCTCAATGGCGAATAATACCATCTGGCAACGCGGCTCTCGCACCACCACCCCCAGCCCCACAGACCCCCCCAATCAGCCTCAACAACCCCAACGCACCACCTCCTTCCAGATCCCCCCTCAGCCCACCCGCGATCGTTCACAATTCCCCCCTTCCAGCGCTTCCTCCCTCCGTGCCTCCTCCTTCCGTGCCTCCTACTCCCGCCAAAACGC
>Ga0307511_10002401_pt1 | contig 19582 bp, 28 predicted proteins | sample 13_EM_MG_FD_200266 | JGI IMG/M metagenome (GOLD analysis project Ga0307511, IMG submission 200266) | Populus trichocarpa ectomycorrhiza microbial communities from riparian zone in the Pacific Northwest, United States - 13_EM | ecosystem: Host-associated > Plants > Roots > Unclassified | place... | reverse complement strand
CTCTCCCACCGCCTCAAGTACCCTCTTAAACATTTCCTCCTCCTCCTTCCTCTCCTCCGCTTCCCCTTGTTTGTTGCGTTCCTCCGCCACCTGTTTCCCCAGTGCCGCCAGCCTTTCTTCTCGCTTCGTCCTTCTCTCCAGCTCCAATTCCCCCTGTTTCCGAACCCCGCTGATATTATCCGGTGGTGTGTTGTCGGGTTCTGGTGATAGCTCCGGCTCCATTGGTACTTCATTTGCAATGAACCCAATCGTGAGTTCATCCCTAACCGCGCTGACCAGCTCTGGGTCCAAGTCCCTTTAGGGTCTCGGGGGGGGTGTTGAGTCGAGTGACGAGAAGAAACCTATGTCAAACTGACCTGGCATCGCCTTCCTTCCTTCCTCCGCGTCTTCTTTAGCTCGTATGTTCTCGGTGATGGGTCCTGGTGTCTTGGACTCCTCTGATAATTTCTTGTTGGCCGTTTCGTGCCCCGTGTTGGTGTTTGCGACCTTCGAGTTCCCGTTTCTCCCTCCCTTCCCCTTTCAACTCCAACTCCAACTCTCCTTCGTTGCACTCGGGGCTGGGGTATCCAGCACTATCGGGTCATTTTCCGCTCCCGACCCTCCCCTTCTCCCCCCAATCGTTCCCTTCAATCCAACTCCGGCGACAACCCTCCGCGGTTTGACCTCCGGGTCCGTCTCGGGGTCCGAACTGTCAACCTCCCTTCTCCGTATCATTTCTGACCTCCCCCTGTGTGCATGGGTCTGTGTCTTTGGGCGTGGGGTGCCCTCCGAAAGCGCTTCAAAGATTTTCTTCAGTTCCCGTCTCAATTCCCCTACCGCCTTGGACACTGCCCCCAATACCGTGCTCCCCATTGCCGTCTCAAGTGTTGTTATCTCCCTGTATATCGTCTTGTGGTCCTCTTGTGCTTCGTTGTGGTCCAGGAGCGTCTTGGTGATGGTCTTCATGATCTCCGTTAGGAGTTCGATTCCTCAGCCATCCCTCTCCCTCCTGCTATTCTCCATCTTTGCTAACTATTCCTTTAATTCTCCTCACCCCTCCCACGCCTCCCTTCTCACCCTCTCCAGCTCCTCCCTGACCGCTCTGAGCTCCTCCTTCTGCGCGGATTCCCATTCTCTCATTTCCGCTCTCCCTCCTCTCACTTCTTCCTTGGTCAATCGTAGCTCCTCCCACATTCTCCCCTCCTCTCCTCTCCCTCCTTCCCTTATCTACCGGCTCCTCTTTCCCTTGCTCTGCCTCATCTGTGAGCTCTCCGATTCTAATCACCGTTTGTCGTCCGAGTGTCATCCAGTCCTCCGGACCTGTGTCTTGTTCGAAAGACTCCTCCCTCAGCTGTCTGTCCGCCTCACGTGAGTCGTTCTCCTCCGATTCCTGTCTCAGTTGTCGGTCTGCCAGCTCCTGTCCTGTTTGTTCGACTGCCAGCTCGTCCCCTCCGAACTCTGCTGAGTCTTGCGCTGGTGGCTCTCCTGAACGTCCCCCTGCGGTTCCCTTCCCCTAGAACGCTGAGCCGCTGGGTGAGCACTGTCCTCTCTGCCTCCGTAGCCCCTCCGCATGTGCCGCAATATCGTGCGTCATCCTGTTTCGACCCTCCTACCACCACCGTTCCTGCTGATTGCTTTGACGGTCTGGTCACGCCAAAGGCCACCGCATCCGGGTCTCTGACTGCTCCTCGGGCCTCCTCCGAATATTCCTTGTGTGTGCACCACCTGCCTCCTCTCATCAGCGTCTCCGGGATCACTGGTGCCCCCTCCTTTCGATCAATCCATCCCGTTCCTTTCGCGGCCGCCTGTCTGAACCTCTCTTTGTCCCTCTCCTTCATCCCATCCCATGCCGCCTCTAAACAATAAACTTTGCCTCCCGCCACCACTACTATCGCCTGTCCGAGTGTAACTTTCATGAGAGGGTACACTTTTATGACTGTGCCTCCGTCTGCCCTTAGCAGTCCTGCCCTTGCGAACTCTTTCTCGTCCTCGCTCGGCTCGCCCCCATAACCCGCCTTGAGATATTTGTCCATCGTGTCCAACTCAACTCCCCCTGGGTCGCGTAGTCGCTGCGTGTGCTAAAGGTGTGGGAGTTTCTCGGCTCTTGATTGGTCCGATCGTGGTCGTCGCTCGGTGGGTTGTAAAACGAACCGGTGTGGGAGTTCTCTTGTCTTTGAGTGGCCGCTCGTTTCCCGTCTATCGTTCTCGCAGTGTGTGGCTTGTGATCCTCGTTCCGGGTTGGCTGTGGTTTGGTGTGGGAGTTTCGTTGATTCCCCTTGGGCGTTGATGTCGTGATGGCTCTGAGCTGGCAGGACCGCCCGTACAGTGTGTGCGGGAAGTCGTGCAGGTTATCGTGAGATTTTCGAACTTCAATGTCGGGGGAAGGGTGAAGAGGATTGAAAATAGGGGAAGAGAAGTAGATATGATTGTTGCCACTCGCGTGGGCTTGACCGTGGTTTTGTCCGTTCGTCCTGAGCTGTCCTGGTTGCCTCGATATCCGCGATTTTAAGAATTTCCGTGTCCGTGATGTGTGTCCGTGAAGGTGGTAGCATTGGCGTGGCTAGACACATCAAATTGAAACTCGGGCGACGGAGGCTCACCCACAAGCTTAGTGAGGGCCTCTGTGATGGCCGGAAGCTCAAAGTGCGACGCGGTGAGGAAGGCAGCGAGTGTAGTGGTTACAGGCTTTGGTGCCGGTTCGTTGTTGTATGGGATATTGATTGGCATGGTATTTGGCCTGCTGGACTGGGGGTGCTGGACTGGATGCCTTGGAGGCTGGGTGGTTTGGAGGCTGGGTAGTTTTTTCTTTCTTTGGTAAATCAGTACGCGTATTCATAGGCTGGGTGGTTTGGAGGCTGGATAGTTTGGAGGCCAGGTGGTTTGGAGACTGGGTGGTGCTGGAGGTTATTGAGATTGTGGGGGGGCAGTTCAGGTAAGGGTGTAATTCTACTAGTGACTGCGCTTTCTCGTTCACAGGGTTGGGGCAAAGCTCTGTTATATTCTGGCGCCGATAAGTACACTAGCCACTGACTCGGGCCCAATTATCTCGGACGATGATAATCATTTAGTTATCAGGATAACGGTCTCTACACCCGAGGCCGAGTTGATAAGAGGCTTATTGATACTACGTAAGTGACGAGGGTACACACCAGGCAGTAGAGACCCCGCTGGATCGCGCACATCGCTTCAGTCTGTCCATCTTGCATAGTCCTCCTTCGGAGCGATAGTTGTCCACAGCTAAGCCTAAAGTATGCGCGCTAACATGACCTAGTCTCGTACCAACGCAGACACCTCTTCATATCATTTTTGGGGCATCCACCGGTAGCTATATCTACAGCCGAACCTCTATACATGCATACCCCCGGAACCGGAGAATCTTATGCATATTGACAGTTATGCGATTACAGAGGTTGGTGAATTGGGGCACGTGAGGGTGCCGGGAGTCACAAACAATCTATAGAGATATAAATACATGCAATATCAGCGAAATAAATTCAAGGGGCCTCTGATCCTCCCGTTCCTGCCGCTCCTGCACCACTACCGGCTAGGTGGTGCTACTTTCTTCCGATGAAGTTGTTCGGCTGCGGCATTGACTTGCGAATATGGGTGAGGTAGTAGTGGATTGGTGTTGTCGTTTCCGGATTTGAGGTACTTCGCAAGCCTATCAGATGACGCTGAGGTGCAACCGTAGATTCATCTGTTGGAATATACTCTCACGTGTATGGAACTAGGGATAAGTCACGGGATATGCAGGTTGACGGATGGAGGCAATTGGGAATTCAGCGTTTGAAGATAAAAGAGGCGGAATTTCCTATCGAGCGAAAGAATAAGGCAGTAGAACCATAGCACCTATACTATAGCGATCTCTATATAGCCTTACCGAAATATATCTCTACTTCTCTCTCTCTACCAAGATTCCTCCGCTAAATAACCTCGTAATCTTTACAGGTTATGAGCCCGGCGCTCTGCTGAAACGCACCTAAGAAGAACCAGTTGAGATATCTGTGGCATAAGACCCAGTAATACTGTCTTCTAAGAACTGCTAAGACGCACGAAGCCGCTCTACCGTTGCTAAACAACTATCCATGCCCACGCACCGATCCCAGTCAAGAAAGATCAACCGACAAAATAAGGCCTGGATACGCACCTGGTGTACTAGAGAGACCGAACCAACCCCACCTGCCGCTCCACTCACTCTAGAAGGGATTGTGGAACGAGATAGGCGAGCTGTACTAGAATATGACCGGAAAAGCAGAAGTAGCGGATGATACCACAGACTAACCTGTGAACGAGTCGGACCCTCAAGAACACTAGCAACAAGCGAACAGCTAGAAATGGAACAACTCCGCAAAGCCAATCTAGAATTTCAACTAGCAGGCTTAGAAATAGACATCGAGTGTCCACTTTTACCTCCATCACTACTTGACAATAAGATAAGCAAACAAGAGCCCTTCCACTTAGAAATCCTCTGGCCAGCACTGCTACAATAAATGAGCAAACCAGCACCCGGAGAATTCCCACGAAGCCTCAGCCCAGAAGCCGGACATGCACCAAGAAGCCCAAGCCTAGAAAGTCCAGACAGCAAGCTAACTGCACAGCAAATCTTCGAACAAGTGGTCCCCAGAAGTAACCCATCACCATCTCCTCCGCACACACCAACTCCACTAGCAAGCCCTGACCGACTCCCAAGCCCATATACAACTACCCAACCACCTCTGCCTCCTAAGATGTCCAAAGAACGATCAATACCAAAGATCGAGCCCAAATTAGCAGGCCAAAATAACTACACACAATGGATCTTATCCATTGAACAAACTCTGAGTAGTTACGAACATGAGGAAGAAACGATATGGGAAATTGTGACTGGAGAGGTAAAAGATCCCGATTCTGAAGCATAAGGGAAGTCAGTAGATGCGAAGGTCAAGCAGTGGAGAAGAGATAATAATTTTGCCATCCTAACCATGAAGCGAAATTGTGAAAGGGAGGCTGTGGATGTTATAGGGTTAGCTAGGACGGCTAACGAAGTATACTTGGAGTTGCAAGCTAAATACGAAGGGAAGAAAATCTCCACTCTAGGAGCACTTCTGATCAATGTCATAAAAACATCATATGACGACAGAACCCAAACAATCGAAGAACACATTAGTGACTTCGAGAAGAAGTAGAGTTTTATACGATCAACTCTTGGAGGAGGAATACTAGACGACCTAAGAGAATTCAGAAAAATCTAAGTAGACTTCAGCAAAAACGACCAAGCTAAGGGAACATTCCTACTAGCTACCCTGCCTGCCTATTACAACTCCCTAGTCGAAAATATCCAACTAAAGTCTGGACTAACTTATGGAGACATCACTACACACCTCAAGACGTATGTTCCCGGAAGACAAAAAGGACGAAGAAAGGCCACAGAAGATGGAACTAAGGAAAATCCTGTAGTGTTAAAAGGAAAGGAAGCGAAACCTGACAACGGGAAACGTTGCGACTATTGCATAGGAAAAGGATGGAAGGGACTAAACCATACCGAGTTCGAATGCTTCACCAAGAAAAGGGAAAAGAAAAAGGCAAAGAAGGCCAAAGTAGAAGAAGAAGAAAACTCAGATACTGAGGAACCCACCATCAAAATGATCAAGATAGGGAAAACCGCAGCAGTACGAGAAGGATACTTCGAGTTTGATACTGCCTCGACCCACCACACCATGAACAACCTTGACCTTCTCACCGATATACAGAATAACTTCAGCATAAAGATCACCGGACATGACCAATCAACGTCTATATGCGACACTATGGGAACCTTGCTTATCAAGCATAACGGAGTCAATATAAAGCTTGAGAAATGCTTGTATAAACCTACATATAGCAATATAATTAGTGGGCTCCGGATGCCGCAGGATTATGACCAGAAGACTCGAGGATCGAATTTGGTAATAACCAGTGGAGGAAAAACCCTGTATAAGATCGAAAGACGAGAGGATGGGTTATGGATTAAGACAGAAGCATATGATGGCAAAGCAAGGATAAACTCGGTAAAAGGAAAGGAATTGGCTATCAACCTACATGAAAGGTACGGCCATATTTCCTACGATAACCTACAAACTCTACCCGAATTCCCGAAGGATTGGAAAGAGAAGATCCGATATGAAGCCTGTGAAAAAGGAAAAGCTACTAAACTACCATCCCCAAAACAACCACAACAAATCCGAGCAACAAAACTACTTGAATGAATTCATGTAGATTTAATTGGACCTATGGATACCCCTACACCAGGAAGGCAAAACAAATACCCAATGATGATAGTAGAAGATCATAGTAGGTATATGCTCACTCACGCCATCCCTACAAAAGGGCATGCTGGAGATGCTTTTGTCCTCATCATCAACAAACTAGAAAAGGCAGTATCATCAATACATGAAAGACCTGTATACTTAAGCCAAATCCAGGCAGATTGGGGAGGAGAGTTCCGCAATAGCAAGTTAATTGCAGAGCTAAACCAACGAGGAATAACCCTCAAAGAAACTGTCCCAAGGCATTCAGAAACTAATGCCATTGTCGAGCGAGCAAACCGCACTATCTTAGAAATGACCAGAACAGGGCTTATAGCAGCAGGACTACCAAAAGGACTTTGGGATAAAGCCTCGGACTACGCAGCTTATACCAAAAACCGATTGCCTCATAAAGCACTAGGACGAAAAACACCTATTGAAATAATCCTTGCCAAAGATTCTGTCAACGATTGAAAAAACCTGCACCCTTTCGGACAAAGAGTAAGCTGTTATGACTACGAAGTCAAGGACAAGTTATCAGCTAGGAGCTATGAAGCAAGGATCATTGGGTATACTACTACCTTCGGGACATACTGGGTGAGAACAGCAAATGGTGCAACAAAAGTCGCCAAAAACCCAATACCAATCACACTAGATAACGAATCAGAAGAAAGCTCCAGTGAAGAAGAAATTCCACCTCCAGAAGTATCGGATTGGGACCAACCAGACCCTCCACCTGAAAACTTAGGACCAGCAGCCGCACCCAAAAAGAAACGACGAACTGCAGAAGAATGGACAAATCGGGTTAGTAGTCGCAGATCTACCAGAGACAGGAAGCCAAAGATATTCGCAGTAGGAACAGACCCGGATTATCCCACTGATCAACAAGCCAGAACATCTCCACACGCAAAAGAATGGAGCTGCACTGGTCTAAAGAACAAGTCATACTAACGCAGACCACTATGATAGAATCGATGGCAAAGAAGTACCTATACCTTGAGGATGGCGCAAATGGCAGAAAAGCATCTCTACTGTCCGAAAGTCAGCACTACCAAAAACCCGAGCAAAGTAAGGAAGTCAAGAGTTACCAAGCAATAGTAGAAGGATTACTATTCATAGGAAGGATGACTCGGCCAGAAATATCGATTCATATCAATCTGCTAGGGCGACGAACGAAGGATCATGACCGGAACAACTACTAGCAGGCACTCAAGGGATTGAGGTATTTGTACTTGACAAAGTTTGATGGGCTACACTTAAAGAAAGCCGACAACCTAGAAATAAGGATATATATAGACGCATCCTACAGCGGGGAGGAATCCAGGTCACAAAGCGGTGTGATGATGACTCTCGGGAACCAATTGGTTGGATGGTACAGCCGGAGGCAAGAGATAGTGTCGCTTTCAATAACCGAAGTGGAGTATATAGCGGATTGCGAAGGAGGGAAGGATGCAGCCTGGATGCAACAATTCCTAGCGGATCTAGGAATCACGACCAGGCCCACGTTGTATACGGATAGCGAAGGAGCATATAACTTGAGCAAGGTATTGAAATTTGCTTGGAGGAGTCGCCATATCGAACACCGATGCCATTACCTACGCCAACAAGTCCGATCCGGCAAATTGAGTATAATGACCATAGTAGGAAAGAACAATCCAGCCGATGTCTTAATGAAGTTGTTACCCATGAGTGTGATGAATGGATGGAAGGAATTATGGATGAGTACATCGCCGACCTGTTTCCAGACAAAACCCCCATCTTAGAAATGACGGAACATCAACTGCAACAAAACGGACTATCAACCTGGGCGCTCGAGTAGGAGAGGGTGTTGGAATATACTCTCATGTGTATGGAACTAGGGATAAGTCACGGGATATGCAGGTTGACGGATGGAGGCAATTGGGATATGAGACAGAATGTCCGAATGGAGGCAATTGGGAATTCAGCGTTTGAAGATAAAAGAGGCGGAATTTCCTATCGAGCGAAAGAATAAGGCAGTAGAACCATAGCACCTATACTATAGCGATCTCTATATAGCCTTACCGAAATATATCTCTACTTCTCTCTCTCTACCAAGATTCCTCCGCTAAATAACCTCGTAATCTTTACATCATCCTCCGGAATTTAAAGGCAAGGCGCTGAGTTCTGTCATCGATTTATTTGGGAAGGCATCTTCCCGACTAGCGGGACCAGCCCCCATACATCACATAAGTAGGTGAAATTGTTAGTGCTTGTCGGGTTTGGGACCGGCACATCGCTATGCATGCAATTATGGAAGTATTTATTTATCACTATAGTCCCAAGTGCGGGACAAGAGGATTCTATGTATTTGAGAGGTTATGCATTTATAAAAGATATATTTATAGAGGTTCGACTGTAGATCCTCCGTTTCGAATCTCGTCGGAATCCTGTCGCTTACATGAGTCTCGGGTAAAGCAGAGTTGTGTGAGGGAAGGATTAGTCAGCAAAGCAGAGCCTCAGTAGCCACCTCTGATTCCCAAACACGAAAAAGTGCCGACCACCTCAACAGCAGCCCTCTTCCTACGATATCCCATCCTCGCCACCGAACATTGCTAGTTATTCGCTGGTATACAATGACATCACTCCCCGCCGCTTAACCCGGAAAACCAGGCCCCCAGCGCCACCCCGCCGGCCTCCGCCACACCGCTGCCCCTACCCACCATTCGGCCACACAAGTAGCCCCACTCAGTCACCTCACTAATTATCCCCGCCTCCTCCCAGCCCCTGTACCCTTCATTGACCTTACAGCACCATACCCGGCAGCTGTTCTCTCACGAATCACCGCCATCCTCCGTGGTACCGACGAGTATGACATGCCAAGCGAGGTCAACCTATCATTTATCACCCTGTGTAATTATAATCTTGTTCACCTGGTGGAGCAAGATGAGATGAGGCAAGTACATGCGAGGTTGGAAGGAACTTCGAAGGAGGATCTAGTGCAGATGGCGAGGACGGTGCAGTTGGGGATTCGGGATTGTATGTGTCGGAGGTTATTTTCCATAATTGAGGGGTGAGTACTGGCTTGCTAATCATTGATATGATAGTCCTTGCCCGGGGTGGGGCTAGCCAACATCAGAACCGCCAAAGTACCAAGAGCACTGCCAGCAGCAGTGCAACTGACTCCCTCCCTCAGGGGCACGGATCCATCAGCACTCCCCGCTCCCAGACCCTGGTGGCACTGGTAAATCCACCTCCGCTCCCGCTCCGCCTGTCTTACTAGATACACACAACTAACCATTTGTAGGCCCTCGAGCGCGACTCCGGCACCTGTATGATCACTGGTGAAAAATCTCCGTACCACGAGGTCGCCCACATCTTTCCCTACTCGCTCGGGCACGAAACCAATTCCATCGGCCCACCCACCCTCTCCACCGCCAAGCCCAATTTCCATTCGTTTCTCCGGTTATTCGCGGGAGAAACAATCACTTCGCAACTCGAAGCGTATCTCTTAGGACACACCACTTCCAGCTCAGGAATGGTCAGGTCAAATATCAACCGCCTCGAGAATTTGATGACCCTCTCCCCTATGTTAAGTCGCATGTGGGATGATTGCGCCATCACGCTTACCCCAGTTGGAGGCCCGCTTGTAACGATCACCAATGGTGGTCTATTGGAGGGGTATGATGTTATTTTCGAGATATTACCTCGGCATAAGCGAGTCAAGTACTTTGATTTGAGGCTAGTCAGCGGGAAACCGTAGGGGTGCGGATGTCAACGAGCGAGGATGAAGAGGTTAGCGATTCGTTTTTTTATGATAGGAGGCTGGGAAGGAGGCTGGAGAGTGGGATGGTGGTTAGGTTAGAGACAAAGGATGGGATGAAGTGGCCACTGCCGCATCCAGATTTATTGAGATTGCATGGGGCCGTGGCAAGGGTGGTCAGGTGCGCAGGGGCGACTAGGCAGAGGAGGTTGCAGTTTGGGGACGAAGGAGACGAGGAAGAGGAGGAGGGGGAGGTCGGGAATGGGCTGATAAGTGGAGCTGGTAGGGAAGAGGCGCAGTGGATGGTAAAGGGGAAGAGCGAGCAGGAGATAGGGTTTACGTTGAGGAGGTTCATGGAGGAGACAGAGGGGTCGGGCGATGAGCACGTTAAACCAATAACTCGCAACGCCCTGCGTGGCCAGGCCCGAGGGAGAACAAGTGGTCGACGACCGAACCTAGGAAAGAGGACCTGCACAACACCACCCGCTAATCTCATCGTACTAGTACACGTGTACTCACCAGGCCCTCCGACCCACTGAGACCGGTTTCGGGGTTGTAATTGATAGTGCTAAGATTTAGGAGGATTATGTTTCGAAGATTTTTTATTTCCGCATTGCTAATTGCTACCGTTGCTATCGTTTACATGGTTGTAGCTTCCTGCTTTTTTCTTAATAATTCAAGCTTTATACATTCGCTCAAGTCTTCGGATCTTAACCTTAGGCCTGGGCAGGAGCCGACCGAGCTCGAGCCTGCCTTGTAAAATGACGAGCCGGCTCGTGCCCAGGCTTATTTATCCTTGACGGTGAAGTCTATAGATACCATACAATATGAGAACACACAATTTAACTTCCCACGTATCCATATTTGTTCAGCAGCCAAGGATTCTCCTAAAAAGAGCTATGGCTGCTCCTGCTCCGATCTCATACCCACCAAGTGAACTGAAGCTTCATCATCTCCAGTAGACGCGAGGTCGGGGATTTTCTTGAACCTTATATACTCTAGTACATCTGTCCCGCCAAAATCACTGGCACTAGGTAAACAATGTTAATCGATATGAGATAACAGTTGTCTGCTCCTGGATTACAATGTGGAGGCCCATTCTTATATAAGAATCATTTCATGGACCGCGGGGGATATGTCCCTGATATATTTCACGGAGTATGTAAAGTGTAATCCCTCAATAGACTATCGATAATGTGGTGCATTCACAATTTAATACCATATTATTCGGGGCATTCTCACGCTGAAATGTGAGGTAATTGCCTTGAAATCCATGGAAATTCTCAGCAGATTCTAGATAATATTAGTCAAACTACGATAGTTTACAGCCCTGAATGCGAGAGAACACACATCCCACCTCCCTAGGCTTGCAATAGATGAATACGTCTTCTAAATTCAAATGCGCAATAGAAAAAGAATGATAGAAGGTTGTGACGTTACAGGGCTGCATACGAGTAATGAGTTTTTTTTTTAGGAGAAATTAAAAAAATTAGGGCCGGGTGCTGCAGGTAGGGTGTATAGCTGCCTTGTGCTCGGAACTGCCGCCTACTGCTACATATGTGACACTGACTGTGTCATATCCTAGATATGAAATGAAGTAGATAGACTCGTGGTTCATTAAACCTATCGGCTCTGGACGGAGTGCTTCTGCTCCAAAGCTGTTTCTGGTCCTGCGATTCCTCTTCTAGCTAGTTCTTCTTCCACTTCACCGTGATTCGCCAACCACTTCCCTCCAAAGGGTTGCGGCAATGTCTTTGAGATCCTGACATTTGTCTCCAAAGATCTAATTGATGGGGTATGTTAACGATTCTCAGTATGGGTTAGTCGATGGAGGCTATTACATAGGGGTTAGAGACCTCTATGCCGGGATATTGTTTTAATTGTTTTGTATGCTTGGTTGTAAAGGCAGAGAAATAGCGGAGATATATGGGGATAGGGAGTGGTGCAGAGCAACGGCGGAGATGCTGTCGGGGATTTCCAAATTCCTCTTGTCCCTTTTCCCATTACTTGGTTTTGTCGCGAATATAACTTGCGGAACTAGTGGGAGCTTTTGAATGTTGTGGGCGCTAGAGGCGCAGCGGGAAACTGAAGCTGCAGGCGATGTCAATTACCCCGCCAATGCTTATCGCATAGAGATTTTCTACATGGGTCTCATTACGAGTAACATTCTGATGGCAACAACAATACATCCTGCATCCCACGAGGCGCCCATCACTGGCCCCTCGTACCGCATCGTAATTGTCAGATAGGCTGGGTAATAGGAGAAACGCATTCCATCTCCCCATCTCGACTCGACATAGAAATGAAAACTTCTTTTGGGAAGTCAGGGGGCCGCACCACAAGCTGGTCAGACTGAAGCAAATACTAATTTTCGCACAGGGAGCAGATATCTCACGAAAACGCACCTATGGAACTACACTGCAATACACCACCACATATACTTACGGGCTTTCCGTGCCCTCTAGTCGCGGACCCAAACCCGTCGTTTCTACTACCCCTACGCTCAGGGAAGCAGGGTACAGAGGCGGGGCATAATGGAACACTCCAAACCAGATTCACATTGATCGGCCAATAAAGATTTTCCTCTGGGAGAGGACCGGGGGGGGCGAGGGTGAATATCCAGTCAGGTCTATGGCGCGGGGGCGCCTTAAGATCGCAGTCTGGTTTTAAGATTGGGGCCAGTCGATCCTCAATAACACTTTGCAACTACCGAGTTCAGGTAGAACAAGTCTCGGGGGGTGGGTATGTTGGGGGTGGGGGGAATACGGATCAATTCATCGATGCGGTATGAGTATCCACCCTCACAGATAGGAATATTAAATCCTACATTCAAGTCGAAATAATGCTGATTAGGGGGGTAGGTATCCGCGAAGGTGGCACATTGCCCAGGATCGCATGATGAAATTCGCCTAGTCGACCTGAGAAGGCATGCCGAATCCAGGCTACTGGAGTTTCACTTGGGCTATGCAGCTGGGGAATTCGCCTGATAATTTAGTGAGAAAATTCATACTTATTGCCTATTCTGTTGAAAGTCTACATGATCACAGTACTCAGCGCTGTACCATCCAGCTGCAGGGGATATTGCTTCGTCAAATTTTATCGGCGTACCTGCTCGCCCCTACCAGGAGGTGCGTTGGAAAGGTTCTCAACTGCTGTACACTCTGAGTCTGAAGAGTATTGGGACATAATCTATAAGCCTTTTGGGAGGTAGTTCCCGAAGTTGTACGGTAATTCACGTGCGCTATAGCTAAGGTAATTTATATATTCTAGCCTAAATCAGAGATCCGCAATTATAGGCTTTACTGGGTGATTCTCAGGCGATTCATTACATGAATATAGTCGTGGAGGCATGTGCTCAGGCATGTGCTCTGTCATGTCATACACCAGCGGGGCCATTTCCATACCGTACACATTGAGTGAGCTACTCCATACTGCTATCTATATAACAATAGATTTACTGACCGTCAAATTTGTGAGATCTCCAGTAATTCCCGTGATCGCCTGGAAGATAGATATGGGTATCGCTCAACTTCCTGTACTGTATGCTCTTCTGTTCTGTTACTCTTGTCTTTTCTGTAAGTCTTCTATTTCCTGAGCTCGTGAACGGGGGGGGCGGCGTACCGAACTCCGGCGGTCACTGCGCAAGGGTTACTGTACGGTACAGACTGTATCAGGATTGCAGCAAAGCAACTTTCGTCGACTTGGATTGAGGAGAAAACACATCACCCCGACCGACAAATCTCGTCCCCGACTCTTAGGTAATGGAACTCCCACCTGCAAGTCCTGAGGAGGGTCACCACCTGAACTAGGAGGAAGACAATTAATTATGTTAAGGGTGAGCACCTAAGACTCTCAAATTGAAGAATGCTGTTCTCAAATGTTAAATGTTTAAAAATTGATCAATTCTCTGAGCTATTACCCTCAACTTCAGGGCCACTTTGGACATGATTTTCTTCAATTTTCTATTGTACAACATGCCAGTACAGTCTTTCTTTGAAGGAGATGGGGTGGTCTAAAGTATAGTACCAAGCTGAAATATTTACTGTCGAGGCCAAATCCAACCCATCTACAATCTCGACATCTCCCGGGGTAGTCAGTACGGTGCCAGTTAAAAACCAAGCTGATCTCTCCACCGGTATTTTGATTCTCTCAATGGAATACCGGTCAGTCTGTCAATGCTACATAAAAAGATAGCACGACATCCGCCACAGCATACTGAAAATTCCAGTGACAACCAACATTGGGAGGTCATATGAGGAGTTCAACATTCGTTAGTCTTGCTGACGACAAACCATACCTTCTGCTTCTACTATTACAGGTACTCGGCCCACGCAGGAACAGCATGCATACTATTTTGTTTGTAGGGAGAGCAGCTTCGTCCAATTGTTTTGGCGTTAGGGGGACTACTGTGGTTGTTTGTTCATTTCCGGCTCACACATGGATCGGTTTTCCTGACATTGTGCTCTACTAGGATATTGTAGTGACGCAAATTGAAGGGTCATATGGGTGTCATGGCATTTGCTTCCTCCATTTATAGGGTCATGGCTATTACGTGAGATGGGATGATTTGGCACTGTAATTGCCATGTGCACTAACTGTTGGTTGTTGCTCTCTCTGCTCCCCCCGGTGGGTTGCTTGTTTAGGATTTGAGGATATAATGGATTTCCGGAAGACGGAGTCGGGTCGACACGCATACCAGACAATGCTGGTATACCAAGCGTAGTTATCGTTGGAAATGCGCTCTGGGCTTGTTTGTTTCAGACGCAATAACCATCAATTAATTTTAGAGTTAGACCACGGCACACTATAATCGATTATCACCATAAAGAATGCCGTAGATACCGGAAACCCCTGTCGGATAATCTGTGCAGTTAGGCAATATCCATGACCACACCGAACTGGGGCACACACGAATACTAAAAAGAAACAGGATACTCACTTCCCAGGCCAAGATCATTTGGATCACTATTACTGAAGGTGTTGGGCCCCAGTCAACCGTCTGTACTCGGTAGGACAGCAACATGTCGAAGTCCCATAAATCATCCAAGTATGGTGGCATAGAAATACAATACTTACTTAGACCCCATACTACTCGTAGTGCAACTGACGTATATATTGTGCTACAAGTCAGAGTCGGCCAATTTCAGGAATATGATGGGGCGGGTAATCCCAACCATGGGTTGCGGATCTGCCGCCAATAAAACAAGAGCCAACATTCGAAGAAACTCTCTTGGGAGTGCCTTCTCAAAAAGAGGAAGGTGCCTGCAGATATAGGCCTTCTCGGAGAACCCATCAACTAACTATGGGTTGTGCCTAGCGGATGCGGTCCTACATATGCCGAGATTGCCGGAGCAGGTTTGCGGATACATGCGGGGGGTAAGGGGTTAGGGAGGTCCGTATATAGCAGAATGCGAGTTAACATATTGGATTAGTACTACCAGTTGTGTTTTAGGTTATTCAATAAACATTCAGAGATCTCAACACATTGGAAATGGGTACATGCAATAAATGGGGCCATCAACTATATGTCCTCAGTTTTTTTATGATTCTCACCTACATAGTACTAGGTACCTCCGACAACAAGATGTGCTTGCAGCGCAAATTTGCCAGACGATAGTTCAGGCGTGGAGGGTGAAGTGGATGAATGAACTTGGAAGAGGAGAAGGTGGATCTATAGAGATGTTTGAAACTTCAGGCTGAACGCACTATTGGGGGAATTGAGGTTGGGATGCAAGTTTAAGGAGTGGGTCATACAGATGGAAAATTACGGTTGAGATGAGTAGAGGGGCATGCTGTATCTCGAGTTTGGAGAATGGTGGTGAAAAGGTGATGGTTTACATTTTATTCTGTATATATTCAACCCTCTTTTTGCACAATGTCAAAGGCGTAGCTGACATCAGGCACACGGAGAATGTCGCAATTTTTGACTGGAAGTGTACTTACCAGTTGCGCTTGTCTAGGTGATAGTAGCATAACTCGCCTGTCTGGGGCGCCCTTGCTTTCCCCATCAATTACCTCACAGAGTTTTCAATACGGAGGTCCACACCAAAAGTCTTTTCCGCCTTCCTATTTGGGAAGAGTGCGTATGAAAAGATATGCAGTTATAAACTTGGCATATGCAATGCCTATGCAGCGCATCGGTCGGGCATATTTTACAACTACAGCGGGTTAAAGTGGTGGATAATGCCAGTGCTATTCACATTAGCAATGTAGTGATGGGTTATACTGTTGCCATAGACCATGCCCTGCCCTGAACTACTTATTTAGGTGTAGAACGTCTGAATTGCTCTCCATAATGTGCCTTGCATACCATGCCAAGGCTACTCTAGTAGCAATGCATATGGAAGATCTATGCGTTCATTTCCCGCATATGCCAAGTTTGGCGTACATATTCCCGTGTATGCACCATTCCCAAATAGGAAGGCGGAAAAAACTTTTCGTTCGGACCTCTGTACGGAAACACGGAAAGTATATATTGTCTCTCCAAAGTGTTTTTTTTTTTTGTGAGCTAGAAGTAGGTTTGTATCTGCGTTAAGTATATACCATTGGCCCCGGCATTCTAAGGATATATACACAGCGATATTTGCCCCATTGCGATTTTTACCTCAAAAAACATCTCACTACGCAGAACAGAACCCAATGTGCTAGTGTCATGACGTTAAACCCTGGCGTTTAGATCAATACAACAGAACGCAATAGTCTGGGCGACCCAGTCTTGGAAAAATTTATTATCGGAATACATTTCCCAAAAACCCTCCTCTATCCACCCTTCCCTTGTCACAATATAATCCCGCTAGCAGTGAACATTACCGGAAGTGGATCGGGTATGCCTATATCCGCTAAAACCCGTTTGATTGATTACCCGGTGATGCTTGGTTCCCCGGCGACAAAGGGACTCTCCTGTGTTTGTACCGGAGTAGTCGTTGCTTCGAGTAGGCCGATGCCCTGGGTTGCTAGTGGCGGGGGCCGACTTTGGCCACGCGCGATCTTGGGGTTATGGCGGTTCATGCCTTGATACCCCAGAATACATCATATCCCAACATATCAAACTCTCGGCATAGATATATGCTTTTCGGCCGCACAATATAAGCTCGGCCACAACATATGTATTCCATTATAATGTATGTTTCTCGGATACGATCGATAGAGTGTATTTCTTACACCTGTAGTGATGGGAGGTAGGTTCTGTAAGAACTTATACTTGTAAGTCTGGTGAGGTCTGGTTTGCACGATTCTTACCCCTGGTAAGAAAATACTCTGCCGACCCACATGGTAGAAGGCATGTGACGCTGGCACGTGGGTTTTTTGGGATGGCATGGGGTAATGTATTGTAGAATGGGACAACATGTGAACAGCATGTGCGCATGTAGGAAATCATGTATATATACCCCTGGGTCACCCCGTAGTGAGAGGAGACAGGCCTCAATCAACGTTCTCAGATTCCCCAAGTATCATCCCACCCTAAGTTCAACTTTGGATGGGATGATTCTTGGTAGGAATTATCCTTAACACCCCTCTCCCTCTCGTGCATCTTACAACTATGCCCCGCTCTCCACTCCGCTCCATACCCCACAAACCTTTTCTCCCACGCTGGCACCTGTCCTTATGCCAACACATCTCTACAACAAGTATCGGCGGTCGAAGCACTACTACTGCGAGCCTACTCTGGAGCTGCAGTCGAACGTGGGCAGATACATCTGGTCTAACAGCAAATTCGGCGTAAATTCTATACAACCTGCCGGAGTTTTTTGTCCAGATTCAATATTCTTACTGGAATTCCATGGGCTTTGGAGCAAAAGTCTAAACTATCGACAGAGACAATTAGTCTTTGTTGGTAGAAGGCACAGCGGCGTTTGCAATGCCCGGGGAGGACGTTGTGACATTCAAATAGAACCCCCACTATGAGTTCAATCACATTTATCCTATTTCTTGACGAGACCTACCGGATTTTGTTGTCTTTTTTTTTTTTTTGGTAAATCAGTACTCGTATATATACTAAGGTACATGACGAGGGGGTGCATCCCCGAGTGGTGACTCGGCAGGATTGTTCAACCTCTGGGCCACCCCAACCCTCCTACTCACTGACTATGCTAAGTGTGCTAGATACATTCAACCTCCCCCGGCTCCTTTGTTCCCCTTCACGAACTTCGCCACCTCCGCGCAAAATTCCCTATCCGTCCAGATGTCCTCCCACTTCCTCCGCTTCCCCTCCACGCATCCGGAAGCTAGGAGGTGAGCCGCGTTCTGAGTTTGGCCGCATGTGCCGAACGAGTCCTCCGCTCTTCGGATTTTGTTGTCCCTCCTTGGAGAATGTTCCTGACCACCAAACTCGCCATCGAAGAAATGGGAGCAGCATGTGGTCAGTCCACACAGCCCAAACCAACAGCTTGTGACCGCCTCCGACGGCCTCGATGACTCCACCCTAATCAGAGCAGTTGATTACCAGAGCCGATGTCAATCATACACGAGAGGCACTTCAAGGGTGAAACGGGCAAAACTATTGACGACTATGAAAAGCTTTCGCTCTATTGCCCAAAAGCGGCAGATGTTGCCCGTCCTTCTCGGACCTTGGTACCCGACCTGGCTATGTAGAGGATCAGCACCAACAAACAAAGACGAAGCAGGGAGAGGATCCGAGGTCAAAAGATATGCCCTCAACTATGTCCTCAACAATCGGAGCTACCCCCTGCGGATCCTCAGGCCGTACAATTACCTATTGAGGGATACCCCGGTAATGCATAGGATACGGTGCAACCACCATTCAATGTACCCCACGCCATCTCATTTTCCTACTACCTACCAACCCAGTGCTTACCCTACCTAACTCTCCAGAACGTTCATCAAGGTGCCCACCAACGTCGCTAGATTACCCATTATGTCACTGGGTTATAACTCCACAGCGACAATATCCCTTCCATCAACCGAACCAACGGAAGCAACATTTTATTTTACCCCAACTGGATGGCGGTAGACAACCACTTGCACCAACATACCACAGACCACTGGCACTTGCACTTGCCAGCCTCACCCGAACCATATGCATACCAACGAGGGAGTTTAGACCTTCGTCCATCAAGTTGGAAAATATACCCCGCCTACAAGGCCACTCAAATTATGAGTTGTGGGCTAAGCACATGTTGGCGATGTTTAAGTCGTTGGATATCAAAGACATTGTCGTAGACAATGCACAACCCAACCCTACTAACCTACTTGCTGAGTTGCAAGAGTATACGACCCTGTGTCGCCATGCCTCACTATTGGTGTTGCAGGTAGTGAGGCCCGGAATATTGGACACGATTGTGCAATTTGATTCGCCACATGAGATGTGGGATTCCCAAGGGGGAGTTATCACATTGATAACCCCCAACAATTAACATTCCACCTTGGAGGCATATGGGAGATCGAGCTCGACAGGTCCAAGCCTCTCCAGGATTTTTTCGACAAATTTGATATAACGTATTTGACGGGGATACTGGGATCCGGCGCACTTCCAGGATGCATGTATTTAATTGTTAAAAAGTCGGATTATAATGCAAATAGGCTCAAATTAAAACCAGAGTTATAGTATATACATAGAAGCCATCTGCAAGTGCCGCCCTAGGGTGAGCATTGCTATATG
>Ga0307511_10002400_pt1 | contig 19584 bp, 20 predicted proteins | sample 13_EM_MG_FD_200266 | JGI IMG/M metagenome (GOLD analysis project Ga0307511, IMG submission 200266) | Populus trichocarpa ectomycorrhiza microbial communities from riparian zone in the Pacific Northwest, United States - 13_EM | ecosystem: Host-associated > Plants > Roots > Unclassified | place... | reverse complement strand
CTCCATGTTGGGGGGACGTCGACCAGCTCGACCAAACCATCCAGAGCTTTCCAATCGTTTATGGAGGATGATCGAGGGATGTTGGAAGGTTGACCCGACTCAACGCAAGACGATCACCAAGGTCGTTACTGTCCTCGAAGCGGGGGTAGCCGCACGTCGGTCGAGATCACGCCTGTTGTACCGGAACCGGACCTGACGTGGGCCCCCCGACAATCCACCTTTTGTTTCCTGTCTCGTTTATGTATGGCATCGTAGACTCGCAGGACCGGCGTATGTTATGTAAGGCCGTGCTATGTCGTGTTGTGCGCTACATTATGGTGTTATAGTGTGCCACGCTGACTGTCGGGATTCGCGAATGAAGATCATAGTGCACATACGTTTCACTGAGTTTAAAAAAGCCGACCTAAAAAGCACACGCGATGTCCGCGATGATCAAATCTGGCCGTTTGCGCCTAGAGGCCGCCGGCCGACCCCACTAGTGCCTTTATATCAGTTGTCACGGAAGTGGATCTAAGGGAGACCATTGGGCTAGGCACACGAGATTGATGCATGGGGCGGTGGCCACCAACTGCTGATAGGATGGGTTTGGGCAGGTGTCGAAAGGACACGACAGTTGGGATCTCTAAGGACACGTTCATGGCATCTTTGTCAGTGCATTCCTCGCAGAGCACCAACCGCCCGCCAAGTCTCCCTCCGAGGGCTGTTCCGATCCCCAACAACGCACTCGGGCCCAATGGGAAATGAGACCCCGACGACGATAAATCGTCCAAGTTCGACAGCTGCGCCATGATATCCCGGAGTTCCTCGAGAGTGAATACGTCCATGTTGACGGCCGGAGAGGTCACAGATCGCGGTAACTTCCAAAGCGAAGGTACCTACCGGTGGAAGGAACACAGGCCCAAATAGGGACATCTCTTCCACGTTTTGAAACCGCGAGGGGCATTCGAAAAACTCCTGGGGAACGCCGCCACCCCCTCCGGTCCAGATGGGCAAATCCATGACGTGTTGAGCGGGACTCTCCTCCGGTGCTGGGAAGGTCTCGAACCATCTGCGTGCATTCCCCGAAGTAAACAAGATGGTGCGGAAGAGGTGTCGCCGGCACAATTGAAGCCACGACTTCGATACCATAGTGCATGCTCGAAAGGGTTTCAAGTCTGAATTGGTGGAGAGGTGATCCATATTTCGTTGACGATCTCTTATGGGATTCTGGGATAATAATTGTTTCTGCCTCCCGATGGATGGGGTGCTTTATTGTCTGGGTTTTCGGGTCTGTCGTGGGCACTCGAACACAGCCGGCGAGAATCGGATACCTCAGTCATGAGTTGGGTGATCTTGATGGCGAAGGAATCCGGCGCTCCTGCCTCCTACCGCTAAACGCTGAACATCGTCACGGTGGCTATTGGGCACGCGAAGCCAGAGGCTGAACACAGATGTGAGTTTTGGTGCACCATGTATAGAACTCGTTTTCTCGTATCGTGAACAGACGTCGGACTGCAGGTGCGTACCCACAAGCTTGTAAAAATTCTCGCCTCATCTCACCGTCTCGCGCCCTCGAAAGCAATGTTATTGGCGTCAAAGCTGCCGTCCCAATCCCGTCCCCACCCTCAGCTTCCCCGAAAGCTAGTAAATTCGCTTCCTGTTCGACTGCTTCCATCACATCTTATTCTGCTCGTCCCTCTCCTCGGTTTTCGTGACCGTTGCAGTCACGCCTGAACTGTTTCGGCCGTCAGGATTGCAGGGCTCAAGAATCGTTGGAGCTACAAGAAGGTCGAAACCCCTTGAGGCCCCGGCGTTCAAGTTGTGATACCTCGGTCTATTGCTCGAAGGTTGCCTCCTTCAACTTTCCACGTCGTGCCTTCCCGCACGCCCAGCATCAGTAAAAAATTTCTGTTCAAACTAAAGCCAGGATTATAACCAATCCTAGGGAGCCGTGACAACCTCACTGTTCTCTGGCTCGATCCTCTCGGTTTTCCCTCGTGGTGTGGTGATGACAGCACTCTCCATCCCCACTGTCAGCGAAGGAGGAACATCCCTCGCTGGAGAATCCCCGAGATCGTTCTCTTGTGCGGTGGAACGGGTTGAATGGAGAGAGAGCGATATAGCGTGGGTAAACTGTGCGGTCGATGTTGCCCGAGCCCCGGTCGATGCTCGAAGGATATTCATAGGTCTCGTGAAGAGATCTTAACCCGAGTAAAAGTGTGGCGGATGCGGACTCACGGAAGCAAACCTTAGTCAACAAATTGGGGCACATCCAAGGCACGCCAGCAATTACTCAGCCGAACAACCGGGTCGGTTGGTAGCTTTTGAGGGTATTTGTCGATAGTTTGGGTCAATATTATCCTCTACAAAACGTAAAACCAGTACCCCATTTCGCTTGGTGGCAGGAGGTCGGGCGTTCATAGACCCATATATGGGCGACCCTTTGGTTTCGACTGCTACGATTGCACGTAAGATAGGGTGGCTTACACGTAACCGAAGGTGCTGCATGGGGCACGGCACCGGGCGTCGTTCTGATCAACTGGTGATGGAACGGCGATAACCCATTGTTACGTAGCTCACTGGCATTGACCTGTGGTAGGACAGAGCGGATATAAGCGCGTTATTCTGTCGGCACCTGAAGCCCTCGACAATGCAGAAGAGGTGAGGTTTCTACACTACATAATGGGGTTAATTCCAGCATCCGGAAACAGGCAGGTCGGTTCTTCGGTTTTCCTGATGGTCCTTCTGATCATCCCGCTGACATCTCGTATATTTTTGCGCGCGACCTGCTCACTGCCCAATCTCCCAAAACTAATGGACCCAACCGATTTCCCAGACGTTGCGTCTTTGTGACCAACATTGGGTTCCAAAAACCCTCGAACCCAACCAGCAGTATCCCCAACGCTTGGAGTCCATTGTTTCGCTCGAGGAAACTTTTAGCAGATCCAGTGAAACGTCCAACCCAACCCTGCCCGCTTCCGGATGCCGTTGGCCCTACTAGCGTGAAACATTACCCCCGCTGCGTTGTCGAACTCTTCGGGTGCTGACAGAATAACGCGCTTAGTTCTTTCCATGCTACAGGTCAATGGTGGACTACGCGACGGGAGTCCACGGCCCCAGCTCCGCCGGCACGATGCCCTGTGCCGTGCCCCAGCGGCACCTTGGATTATGTACGTGTAAGCTACCTTATCTTACGTGTAATCGCAGCGACCGAGAGTGGTTCATGGGCCCATAATTGTCAGAACCCCCCCTCGCAGCCTCACCTCCATTCGTTACGCCTCCGGATATAAGACTACTAATGACCCGTGAGTAGAAATGACGAATACCCCCCCTACCGCTCCTAGATATGTCCCAGCTAATAGCGCCATTCCGCTCCGAATACTCATCCTTTCCTAAGAACCACTTCCCTCGCCTTCCTACGTCCCTTCGTCGTATTTTCCACCCAAACACTCCGCTTGGGGGGGCCGGTGTCCATCATTACCGGTCGATGCCACCTCCACTGGGGGTCGAGCGGTCGCTCCCGATAGACCCCGATGCACTGCGCGAACATCTCCTCGATCTTGTGTCTCACCTTCCGCCCCTGCTACCGGACAGCTGCAAATGGCTAGAACAAGGGGACCTCGAATTTTTTGGAGAACAGCCTATCGATGCTGGCGGCATCGCGGACGTCTGGGTCGGTATGATGGGGGACCGGAAAATCGCAATCAAATCATACCGATACTGTTCGTCTTCGGACTACCTACCGATCTACGTGGTAAGTGGTACATGGCCTATTGTATGTGACCTGTTGACCGAAAGCCCATCGACAGAGGTTCTACAAAGAGGCGTTGGCGTGCAGTCGTCTCGAGGGCCCGAACGTGGTGCCGTTTATCGGGATATATTCTAGTCCCGAGCACCCATCGGCTCTCATCTTTGAATTCATGGAACAGCTCAACCTCAGAGAGTATCTAAGGAACAATAGGGGCGTTAGGAGACTCGAACTGGTGGGTTCCAACTGCATATTCCCTACTCATCATCTCAACGTCTCGTGGTCAGCTGTTGGCGATAGCACGCGGTGTGGAACGAATCCACAAGCTGAACATCGTCCACGGGAGCCTTAAGATTGTACATTCCTCTGCACCGCACGTTGGTCACGCGCTCACGTTTTTCCAGACCAATATCCTTGTGGACCCCAACGGACATGCCCGTATCGCAGGTCTTGGAGTCGCTCTTATTTCATCCCCCATGCCGGGAGTAGACATCGACAGGTTCTTCCATGGCGCTGCTCCAGAGTTGGTTAGCCCTCAACGTCCCAGCTCGTCCAACACTGGAGCTACGAAACCCAGCGACGTGTACGCGTTTGCCATTCTGTCTTTGGAGGTGAGTGTAGAGTTCACAATGTACCCTCGATAAATTACAGAATGGAATGATTTTCCGTCAGATCTTTGCCGGGCAAGCTCCGTTCTCTGATGAAAGCCACGTTGCTGGGGTTTTCTCTATGTTGATGGGACGTCGACCACCTCGACCTGATCACCCCGAGCTTTCCGATCGCTTGTGGGAGACAATTAAGGGGTGCTGGAAGGTCGACCCAGGTCAGCGCAAGACAATCACCAGGGTCGTTGCTGTCCTCGAGGCGGAAGTAGCTGCCCGTCAACCGAGATCATGCACGTTGGGCCCGAACTGGACCTGACGTGGAATGAACCACGCACCTTCCGTCCCACGTCTTATGTAATGTTCTGCACCCAATTGCACCCTACATCATGTTTTGTTATGTCAGGGGGACGAACACCAATATGGACAGGCTCGGATGAAATGGATCGGGCGTTGATTGCCGGAATACCACAAGGGGAGACCCCGGATAACATATCTCGCTGAGTTGGAAAAATCTCGCCACAGGTTCCCGCGAGCACAAAAACCGAAGAGATGAGAATATCCGCCACGAAGTACTAACTTCCTTCAAAATGTCCCCCTCACCCATGTCCCCCCTGGTACTTCTCCCAAGTTGCCCCTCCGTCCGGGCCGTGAATGGCCGAGAGGAGGAAGGAGATTGTCATTGAGATACATGTGCTCATCAACATCACCCGCGGAGTGGAGGTTAATAAGTCTGAACGATTAGATACAGAAGTCAGACACAGGAAATGTACTATAGGGATGGTTTGGCAGGATTGATACGAACCAAAGATGAGAACAACTACGAGCAGATCGGATTCCACTTTCCCATGGTTGTGCCATACCGCGTGTATGCACAGTATTTAAAATAACATTGAAGAAGTCGGCGTCCAGGTGAGCCAATCGGAGGTATGCGTGACAGAACGACCCGAAGCCGCGGAATGATCAATCGGTGGCAAATGGGAGATTCAACCTCGTGTCCCATCCCGATTATAAACGTGCTGAAGGATCTAGAAGGGACGAACAGAAGTGAATCAGCGTGGCCATGAAGTCCACGTCACGAAAGAAAAACTTACATTGAGCGTATCCAACACATCCTTAAACACTGAGTCCAAAACCGCGGTTAAGCTCACCGTCCCCTCAAATTCACGTTCGATCCGGGCGACTTCGTCCGCCACCCGCTGAAGATCATTGCCCACTTCTTGGATCGAGGCTTCGACAGATCGGGTGACGCCGGGTGAGCAGCTGAAGTCGAGTTGGACGGCGGATAAATGCGGGGAGGTGGCAGGTTTGAGCGTTGAAAGAGTCATAGGTATCCAGGGTAAGCTTCCCCCCTCCAAGTAACACAGACACCAAGTTCCACCTCTTGAAGGTTCGGGAATTTGGAGAGGTCGAGGCACCGCCCAAAATCGCTGCGGCCGTCTACATTGGGGAATAAGGTCAGCGTTGATATTTCGCAAACCAGGACTAGGCCGACTAGGAGAAGGGCTGGGATTTACCAAGAGAGGCGACCCCATGCGACAGCTTCGCAAGAGTCTTGCTGCAGGCTTCCATGAGCCTGACAGCCGACGGGAGACACTCGCGCATGGAGTAGATCTGGATCGCGCTAAAGTGCAACCCGGATGGGGTCTCCAATAACATGTCCACGACATCCTGGCTAGCGCATCCGCCGCAAAGAAGCAATTGCCCACTAAATCTGCCCCTCGGGGCTGCTCCGACCCCTGGCGACACTTCTTCGCCCGCCGGCATAAGAGTTCTCGATAGCGACAGATTGTCCAAGTTCGGCAGTTGCGCAATAATGTCCCGGGCCTGTATGAGAGTGACCACACTCGTATCGAGGATCAAAGAGGTTATAGACTGCGGTAGCCTCCAATGCGAAGGTGTTCGCACTGGTGGGGACCCCCCAAATCCACACAAAGACAGCTTCTCCACGTTTGTAAACCAGTGGACGTATTTCAAAAACTTCTCGGGAACAGAATTCCCCCCTCCGATCCAGACACGTAAATCCCTGACGTGATGGGCGGGACTCTCCTCCGGAACCGGAAACGCCTTGAACCACCCGTCCACATCCCTCGAATTGAAGCCGACGGCGCGGAAGAGATGTCGCTGGGACAATTGAACCCAGGATTTCGACACCAGAGCGCAGGCTCGGAGGGATCCCGGGTCTGAGTCGGTGGAGAGGTGATCCAAGATCTCGTCGATGACATCTTGTGGGATTCCTGGAATGGTTTTCGAATCCTTTGTTGGTACGGTAGATGGAAGCTGGGTGCTATTCATGTCATTCCATGTTTGACACTCGTGCGAGGTGGGGGGTTCTGCTTTCGAGGTTGTAGGACCCATTGGGGCGGTGGGTGCCTAGGACCTAGGTGGTAGATGAGACGAGAATCCAGCGCTTGTTTCTTGTTTGACGCTTGTTCCACCAAACGGTTGGCGCTTAAGCGCCGGAAGTTGAACACATAGTTACCGGAGGCCCAGCCGTGCGTTAGGGGATACCCCACGTAGAACTTGTATTCTCATTGAATAGGTATTCTTCTCGCTACCTCGACTCAAAGCCGGTCTTGAGTTGTTCCCGCAAAGGTAATAAAAAGGCTTGGTCGGATCGGGATATGGTAGACATGTGGATCTGGTGTGACTTGGGGACGGAGGGGAGACACATAAGTGCATAGTGCATACATGGGGGGCGCATGAACCAACAACGGCAATGGACGACGAACTGACAAAGATATATGTAAGAGCATTGGATATACAGCATAGAAGACGTGAGGCACAAAAAAACAGTAACAAACAGTGAACGGGTGAAGATACGGCATTTCTTGAACCGCGAAAGTAGACCCAAGAAACGCCAACACACAACTAGTCTCTTCTTTACGCTTCCGACGGTTCAGTATGGGCAGGGTTGGATCGGCAGTCGCACAACCAAAGCACCCGAGAGCCAGAACGAGCCTAATCTCGATACCCGGGTGGGAATATCTCCACCCTAGTGGTGGCACTTTCCGGAGGTTTTGTTGGGGTGTTGATTGAGAGGCTCCTGGTGCCCGAACAAAGTGTCGAACCAAACCCTGCGGAGACAAAGAGAGGTCCTGGGGAAGGCAGCATCTCAGGAGAGGTGACTTGATCCGGGATATTGGCCTGCAAAGAACTACCCCACGCCCCCCATCCGGGGGACACCGCTAGGGGAGCTGGGGCTGGGGCCGGAGCACTCCTCTTCCTAGCCGAGCTGGAACCCAAGAGCCCTTCGACAACGTCCTCCTGCTGGTCCCTCTTCTGGTCATGAACGCTGGAGGATAGAACAGGCAGTGTGGCCGTCTCGTGCCTCTTCTTCTTACGATCCCACAAGGAGAGCGGTTTCTCCGGCTCTGCCTTGGCTGTAACGGAAGAGGGTGCGGGAACCTGGGACTGACGAACGGCAGTCGTGGGGATTACGTCCTTGATCTCCTTCGGCGTCCCGAGTAACTCAGGGGTAGTTTCTGGTGCTCCAAGGCCGAGCCCGAGTGTGAGAGCGGGTGGGGTAGATTCAGTGCGGGATGGTCCCCGCTCTACGCCTATCCAGCGAAATTCCCACTCGGGTCCCTCCTTTTCCTCCTTCCCGAGTCTCCCATTCACCTCTCGGCTCTCCCTCTCAGCTTTCTCTCTGGCATCCTTTTTAGCCTTCTGAGTCGTTTTCTTAGTTCTCCCTCCGGTAACTTTATTCAGTTTTTCCCTCGGCCCTTTCTCGACCTGTTTTCCAGCTTCTTGTTCCGAGCATTCTTCAGCCTCGATGGGTGTAGCGGCCGTTGGGAGGTTAGAGGGACAGTTGACGCCCTGGCGTTTGAGTTTCGATATCTTGACCTGCTGCCCAACAACTGTCTCCTTCAACTCCTCTCGTTGTTTCTACGCGTACAACGCACATCAACAAACAAGTTCAATTCACGAAAAGATTCGAGCACTTACTTCAAGATCCAAGATCTGAGCCTGAAGTGACGTCATCTCCGTGGCTGATTTTGCTACAAATCTGTCGTATTTGTCGTTGGTCTCGGTACACTGTTGTGTCAACATCCGGAAGCCGTCCAGTTGAGTTTCGGCGTCTTCCTTAAGTGTCATGACAAGGGTGCGGAACGCTTCCTGAGAAGCTGCAGCAGCTTCCAACTTTCCCGCCATCTCGCAATTCTCTGATTCGAGTTTGCCATTCTCCTCCCGCAACGCGGCGATGGTGACTTGAAGGGTCTCCCATTCCTCGCTATCAGGAGAGGGTGTGGCGGAGGCCGACTCGAGGGCAACAACCCGGTTGGCGTACGAAATGAACAGGCTTGAGAGCAATGGGCTCAAGGAAAGAAGTGACATCGCGTGATCCTGTTCTCGCTGGAGGATCCCAAGGATGTCGTTTTGTGTGGCGGGGGAAAGTGAGTTTGTGATTGAACCCATCTGGGAGAGCATCTAACAGCGGGTCAATCCATGCAAGCAAACATCACGAAATGGGGAGCGCGTACAGTTGTGATGCGACCTGGGTCCCTGTCGGTGCTTGGAGATATATGCATCGGCATCACGGGGGGATCGCTGGCAATGACAAAGTATGGCTGGGGAAGGGAGCAAGCCCTAATCGATAATCAACCGATTACGGTAGAATCTATCGAATACTTATATCTGTGGCATTCTCCGGCGCTCGGCACAACAGGATCAAACAACGTTGGTGGAAACATAATATAGGTCGTCAATGGGAACTGGGCGGGTGAGTGTGAGAAACATCAACTTCGCGATTTCGATTCCGCGTGGAAGCATCTGCACTCACTGGTCTTCCAACGTACTCCAGCCAACTGGTCGAAATGGGGAATGACCGAACGTCACGACTACCTTCACGTAGTGAAGGTTCCTCCACATCCATCCTGAGTGGAGCCACTGTACGGGCCCTCAGAATCCTGAGGTGCACGGCTGCCTGGTCCATCATCCTTTTCCATCGAGTTTCTCTGCTCTCCATATCCGTTGCATTCTGTGGATTTGGGTTTACAGCTATACACATCGCACTGAGGGCACGACACGTACCTAATGCAGGCCATGCACTTTATGTCGCTAGCCTCGGAAATGGTATTCGCATCACGGACCCAACCGCCAGCACTTTGGTGCTCTACTCGTGTAACTTCCTTCGATGCCTACACGGTGAGGTTGTAGGAGAGCGTTTGGGCACAGAAGTGAGAGGAGTAGGTTCCGTGGGAGGTGGCCCGGCGTGGCGTCATGTAAATTCCACGCTCGTTTTCTAATCTCGAGGAGGTGGAGATCCTGACCGATTTATTCGCGTTGAGCTTTCCAGGATCTCGAGTTACCAACACCGGTGGTCCCCATGGGTGCGGCGTGTCGGAAACTGACGATTGTGTGGAGCGGACTCTAAAGAGCCACCTCAGAACTTGAAGTTATCTCCGATCCGGTGTTTATGTTTATTTATTGTAGTCCCACCTCAACGATGGATGGCTGAGTGACTTTCCGTGGCCCTTTAAACTTTCTAAAGCTCAAATATCCTGGCTGGAAAAGGGAGCTGTCGGGACCTCAACCGTTGCGCCGGGCCGCGGATATTGACTCCAAACCGCATATCTGGAATTGCAGTGCTGGGGCCATTTCGTTCGAATCGTGCCCAAATTATGGGAGTGGGCAAGGACTGCAGCCCTGCCTGCGTTAGGCCCACCGAACGCTGGCGTCACCCCCATGCCCCAGCTTTCGATTTCGTCGAATTGTGCTACATGGAGGGCCGCGGATGTCGAGGAATTGACATCGGCTAGTGGCACCCTTCTACGACGGATACCTTGGCACCCCTGTCTGCCTGTCTGCCCGCTGACCCCACAGATAACAAAGGCGTGGTGGTGTGCTCACATCACAACTCGCAAGGAAATCCAACGTGCCCCAGAAAAACCGAGGGGAATACACAAGCGCATACAAGATATATATACAAAGAGGGTGTGGGGCATGAAACAATGACGGAAATGACTGCACGGATCAAGACACAACACCGGTAGAACCCTCAGAAACAAACCCAGAAGTACCAACGCATCCTCATTTATTTTTTTCCTTTCTTCTTCTTCTTCATCCCACCCCCAGCCCCTCCACCACTGTTTCCACCCCAGTTTTCAGGATCAGGAGTATTCGGCACAGACGGGGTATTAGCGATGCAGTTAACCTGACTCTTTTTCTTCGACTTCTTAGCCGTGTTCGCCCAATCGAATTCGTCCTCATCAGCAGGTGTAACCACCTCCTCCATCTTCGCAGGCTCAGCCACTTCTGGCTGCGGTTCGGGTTCCATCTGTTCGGTTTGGTAGGGGACCTTTAGAGCTCCCTTCAAGCCCTCCCCACCACCCTCTTTCCACCCCCAAGCATGACCCTGAACATCCCCGGTCTCCTGGTCCACGATTGCACTGCAGAACCTTCCAGGAACCGGGACATGTTTGATCTCGACCGCAGACTCTGGGATGTTCTCCGGCCCAGCAATGTTCAGGCTACTCTCCAGAGGTTTCGTAGTAGTATCGACGGAGAGGTTCTTGCCTACGCCTGAGCCGAACGACGAACCAGTTCCAGCTCCCCAACCTGTCGCTCCGGAACCAAAGGTGCTGACCGGAGGTTTGGCACTCCAGGCGGGCCCAGTGGGAGTCTTCTGTGCCATGGGGGTAGGACCAGGCTGCGGAGCACCCCATGCGTTGTTGTCCACAGGTCCGCCGGCGCCCCAGGCAGGTTTGTTCACCGAACCAAACCCTGCTGGTTGGCTCTTAGGAGGTTGGCTTGGTGTAAACCCTTTCGGAGGATTCTCGATCTTCGGCTTGACCGGGACCGGTTCAGGAGAAGGCGACCTGTCGGGATTGGCGGCATTGTGCGCGATATTGGTGAGAAGCGAGCTTCCCCACGATCCCCACCCACCAGACTTTTGCGGAGCGGGGAAAGGAGCCGAAGCAGGCTTTGGGGAGGGTTTTACGGGCGCCTGAGACTGAGCTGAATCATTCCTCCTCCTAGCCGCGCCGGAACCCAAGAATCCTTCGATCACGTTCTCCCGCTGGTCCTCCCTGGTCCGATCACGGGCGGTATCGGTGAAGACGGACTGGCGATCCCCGACTCGGATGGCGGGCATAGCGATCGACTCGCCGTTCCCTCCTCCGCCAGAGGCATCTCCCCAAATGCCCGAGTTCGCACCGTCACCTCCGCCGAACAAGCTAGAGGCAGGAGCAGGAACGGGCGGGCTCGGAACCTTGAGCTTCTTGCGATCCCACAATGAGAGCGGTTTCTCTGGTTCAATCCTGGCGGGAGGGCCAAGGGGAGTGGGAGTGGGAACCGGGGACTGACTAGCGGGAGTAAGGGAGGGAACGGGCCAAGGCTTAGGGGTCGCGGGAGCCTCATCCTTGATCCCCTTTGGTGCCCCGGGCAACTCCGGGGTGGCGTTCGTGAAGGTTTCGAGGCCGGAACCAAGCTCTGGTAGGAGAGCGGGGGGAGTCGGTTCAGTGGGAGATGGCCCTTGCTCTGAGTCTGTCCATCGTTCAGCCTCCGACCTGGAGGAGACGGAGATCCTCGCAGACATGTTCATGTGTTGGTCCTCGAGCGCGTCGGGTTTACGAACGTCTGCGGTCTCCGTGGGCGTAGCGACACTGTAAATGTTTGACGGGCTACCACTGCGATTCTTGCCCTTCTTCGTCGCCGGAATACGAGGCCCTGCATCCTCCAGTGCGCCGCCAGGCGAGTCTTTCCTCCCGGTAGATAAGAAATCGAAATTACTAGCACTGTCGAAGGGGCCCGAAGCGGTTGAGGTGAAGATTGGAGCCAGATCAGAGGGGCCCATCTTCTCGGCGGGACCCACATCCCAGGTATTAGCCCACTCGTTCTTCTGCGAAGGGGCGGGCGCTTTCTGCGAGCTATCGTTCCTCCTAGCGACCGAACCCCAAGCGGTCTTGGTCTTGTTGGATGCCAATGGTTTCTTTTCCTCCTCTCTCTCCTTCGCCTCGCCCTCGGCCTTCTCCTTGACCTCCTTCTCCCTCCTGTTCCTCTCATCCTCATCCCTCTCGAATTTCTCCTTCTCCTTGGCATCTCGTTCAACCCGTTTCATTGCTTCCTTTTCTGCCACGAGCCTGGCGACCTTTTTCGCTTGGACTCTAGCCGTCTTCTCTGCCTCCCGTTCGGCTTTCTCCTTGGCTTCCTGCTCAGCCTTCTTGGCCGCTTCCGTTTCAGCTCTCGCCCTGGCGCCTTCATCTATCTTCTCCCTCGCCGCTTCATCGGCCCGTTCCCCAGCTTCTTCTGAACGCTGCTCAGCCTTCGTGATTCCCACGGACACAGCCATACTTCTGTCTTCGGTCGCCCTAGGGAGTTTGGAGAGGTGACTCGTGCCCCGGCGTTCAAGTTTCGATATCTTGATCTGCTGCTCAACAACTGTCTCCTTCAGCTCCTCTCGTCGTGCCTACTCACATGACGCATATCAGTAACCACGTTCAATCCAGGACCAGATACCAGTACTTGCCTCAAGGTCCAAGACCTGAGCCCGAAAAGCAGCCCTCTCCACGGTCGATTCTTCCACAAGTCGGTTGTATCTGTGATTGCCCTCGGCGTACTGCTCCTTCAAGTTCCGGAAGTTATTCTGTTGATCTTCAACATCCTCCTTGAGGGCCGCGACCAGGGCACGGAACGCCTCCTGAGAGCTCGCAGCCGCCTCCAACTTTCCCGCCATATCACGGTTCTCTGACTCGAGCTTGTCGTTCTTCTCCCGTAGCGCAGTGACAGTGGCCTGGAGGGCTTTCCTATCCTCACTCTCAGGAGAGGGTGTGGCGGAGGCCAACTCGAGGGCAGCAGTCCGGTTGGCATACGAGATGAACAGGCTCGAGAGTAGAGGACTCAAGGAGAGAAGTGACATTGCGTGATCCTGCTCTCGCTGGAGAATCGCCAGGATGTCACCTTGTGTGGCGGGGGAAAGTGAGTTCGTGATCGGACCCATCCCGGAAGGCATCTAACGGCGGAGTCGATTCAGGCAAGAGAATGACACGAAACGGGGACTACGTACAGTTGTAATGCGGTCTGGGGCCGTGTCGATGCTTGGGGATATATGCATCGGCATCACAGAGGAGCCTTTGACGATAATAAAGTGTGGCGGGGGAAGGGAGCAAACCCTAATCGACCGATTGAGGTGGGATCCATCGATTATATAGGTGGCATTCCCGGGCGCTTAAAACAACAGGGTCAAACAACGATGGTGAAAGCATAACGGCGATACAGATCGTCGACGGGGCTGGACGAACGAGTGTGGGAAACGCCAACTTGTGAGCCCGGTTCCGTGTGGGAGGTAATCGGAGCCGATACACTCACCGGTCCTACAACGTGCCATGTTCTGTAGCTTCGAGTTGACCATGTACTTAATGTAGAACGTAAGCGGTACGTCGCCGGCTTCGAAAACGACATTTGCTCGTGAACCCAACCGCCTAGGAATCGGATCCCTCCCTCGATGGCTTCCAAATTTTAGGCGTTAGATATTCGAGGCTCATCGACAAATTACAACCGAAAGGCACTGTATAACATTTCAGTCCTCGGGTTCTGTGTTTTATGCATCACATTACGAGTCAACCACCGACACGAAACAGAAATGGAGGGGTATAGTATGAAACGCCAGCACGCCCAACTTCGATGAAGTTATATGTGAAAGCCCGGAAGAAACGAAAAATAAAGGCGCAACACGACCACTCACAGTCACAGGAGCCTTCGCCGTCTTTTCTTCCCCTCCTCCCCCGGGAACCAATCCGCAGCGGGAGTAACCGATCCAGCGTTCCATCCACTAGATACGTCTCCGTGAACATCGGGGAATCCATTCCTTCACCTCCACCAAAGAAGTTCGAAAGCTGACAGCCGCCACTCTGAGTATCTTGGATTTTCATAAGGAGGGCCTTGACACAGACAGAGGGTGTGTGGGCGCCTGGAACTGACGAGGAACCGATATTTGGGATCGCAAGGGTGCTTCGTCCGTGGCTTCCTTCGGCGTCTTGAGAAGCTTTGGAGTGTGAGGCTTCAGAAGAGGGTTGGGCGCGAGAGCGAGGGGTGTTGGTTCAGTGAGATATAACCGTTGCGCTACGTTTGCTCAGCGCCCATGCGACTTTGGAACTGTAGAGGTTCTCGCTCACCGACGTAATATTCGTGTTGGGGTGCTCCAGGATGTCGAGTTTACTCGGCTTCATCAATAACGGGGTCAAGGGTGGTCTCCATCGAATCGATGGAGTGCGTGAAAAGTCAGCGTTGTCGGCGATCGCGTGATCTCTCGAGTGGTGCGTCTACTGACCGCTATCACTCCCCAATCTTCCCTATCTACGGCTGAGGAGTACCTGTGACTACACTTCGTTTCTACGTTGCACACAGCTGTCAATGCGCGTTTGCTTCTAGATTCCATCACGCTGGACCTGTGGATAATGAGGGAGCTATCAAGGACCTTCCGTGCTGCTGTAATCCTATTTCCCAGGATTACTACGAGTTTGGAGGATAGGTGTCTTCCTCTGGTTATCGTCCTTCCCAAGGGCCGAAAACCAGGGGGGGCCAGATCCCAATCCCGTCCTCTCTCCGTCTCCTCTCTTTCCCTTGTCCCTCGTTCAGCCTTCTCCACCAGCTCAACCTCATCCCACTCTCAACCCCGAGTCAAGTCGAACCTCCTAGCAAATATTTCGTTCATCCCTGGTGCCGCAACAAGGGTGCGGGACGCTTCCTGAGAAGCTGCGGCAGTTTCCAACTTTCCCGCCATCTCGCGATTCTCTGATTCGAGTTTGCCATTCTCCCCTCCCGCAATGCGGCGACGATGGCTTGAAGGGTCTTCCATTCCTCACTGTCAGGAGAGGGTGTGGCGGAGGCGGACTCGAGGGCGACAACCTGATTGGCGTGCGAAATGAACAGGCTTGAAAGCAAGGAAAGAAGTGACATCGCGTGATCCTGTTCTCGCTGGAGGATCCCAAGGATGTCGTTTTGTGTGGTGGGGGAAAGCGAGTTTGTGATTGAACCCATCTGGGAGAGCATCTAACAGCGGGTCAATCCATGCGAGCAAACATCACGAAATGGGGAGCGCGTACAGTTACGATGCGACCTGGGCCCGTGTCGGTGCTTGGAGATATATGCATCGGCATCACGGGGGGATCCCATTGAATTCCTCTGCTCTCCACATCTGTTGTGTTCTGTGGATTCGAGTTGATATCCATGCGCATCGCGCTGAACGCACGATGCGTACCTAATGCAGACCATGCACACGCGTCCTTGGCCTCGGAAGTGGCATTCGCTTCACTGACCCAATCGCCAGCACTTTGGCGCTCCACTCGTGTAGCTTCCCTCGATGCATTGAGCAACCATGGGGCGGTACGCAGTGAGGTTCCAGGAGGGCTTTTTGGCACAGAAGTGAGGGGAGTATGTTCCGTGGGAGGTGGCTCGGCGTGGTAGTAAATCCCGCGCTCGTTTTCCAATCTGAGGAGGTGGAGATTCCGGCAGAATCGTTCGGGTTTAGTTTTCCGGTGTCTCAGGTTTGCTCCGACCTACCAGCACTGGTGGTCCCCGTGGGCGCGGCGAGTCGAGATCGATCCACGGAGGCACCTTCGAACCCAAAGTCAACTCCGATCCCGCGTTTGTGTTTATTTGTTGCGGTCCCACCTCCGTCATGCTTACAATGCCATAGCGCACTGCCCAATGCGGAAGGCATGAAACGACAACGACAACGAACTATGAACGGATGGAGGTCCAGTATCTAGTCAGCGCTTAGATTAGAACAACAAAAACTCGTTCTGAGAGACACCGACGCGCGCCAATTTATCTGCGCCCTTGCTTCTTTTTAGCTCCTCCGCAACTGTGAGCAACGCGATTGGCGTACGAACATATATACAGTACATCCGTAGAACCTCCATAAAAACCCGCTAGAGTAGGTCTCTAGCTTTTTTCTCATAACGTTAACTCAGCAATTCATATCGGATTCTGGTTTAACCCGAGGGACTTGAGCTCGCCGCTGTGCACAACACGGCTTACAGCAACCACTAACATCGCCCGTGTCAGGGTCTGGAGTAGACGGGGCATCGGCGACACTATCCTCCGTGGGCTCCTCTGCCACTTTTGTCGGATCTGGTTCCTTCTCCAGGACTGGTGAGAGGACCTTTGAAGGCCCCTTCCAGTCAGCCTCTTCCCACCCCCATGCAACACCCAAAACGTCCCCAGTCTTTTCATTCTGATCCGTAATCAGGCTACCGAATCCTCCGGGGGCCGGAACGTGTTTGATCTCGACGGACCCTTCTGGGATATTCTCCGGCCCAGCAGGGTTCGGCTTGCTCTCCAGAGGTTTCACCGTGGTGTCGATCTTCTTGCTTAGGCCTGAACCGAGCGTCGGACCGGTTCCGTTTCCCCAACCGGTCCCTCCTGAACCAACCGCAGGTTTAGCACCCCAGGCGGGTCCAGTGGGAGCGGGTTTAGCGCTCCATGAGGGAGTGGAAGCGGGTTTGGCACCCCAGGAGGGTCTGGTGGAAGGCTTCTGTGCAATCGGAGTAGGACCAGTCTTCGCGGCACCCCACGTGTTGTCCCCGAGGAGTGAGGATCCCCACGAGCCCCAGCCAGAACTCTTCTGCGGAGCGGGAGCAGGAGATGGAGCTGGTCTCGGAGTTGGTTTTGAGGTCGTGTGAGACTGAGTTGAATCATTTCTCCTAGCCAAGCTGGAAACCAGGAGCCCTTCAACGGTGTTTTGCCGCTGATACTCCCTCTTCTGGTCATGAGCGGTATCAGTGAAGACGGACTGGCGATCTCCGACGATGGTGGATATAGCAGTCGGCTCGGCGAGAGCGGGGGGAATAGGGTCCACGGGAGACGGGACCTGTTCTGCTTCTGTCCAACTCCCATTTTCCGACCTCGAGGAGGTGGAGATACTCGGAGCTACTTTGTTCGCGTCAAGGTCCTCGAAAGTATCGAGTTTACCGACATCTGCGATCTCTATGGGTGTAGGGAGTTCGGAGGGGCTGGAGAGGCCATTGATGCCCACACCATCCACATCCGCGAACGGTGTACAGAGCTCCGACTCCTCGACGCCACCAGGCGAGTTTTTCTTCTTGGGGGATAAGGGGCCAAAGTTACCAGCACCATCGAAGAGGCCCGAAGCGGATGAGGTAGAGATTGGAGGCAGATCGGAGGGGACCTTCTTTGCCTCGCGCTCAGACTTCTCCTTAGCTCCCCTCTCCCTCTCGAGGTTCTTCTCCTTTGCCTCTCGTTCAGCCAATTCTATTTCTTCTTCCCAGGCTGTGAACCTAGCGACCCTTCTTGCCTCCGACTCGGCTTGCAGCTTGGCTCGCCACTCAGCCTCCTTGGCAGCTACCATTTCAGCTCTCGCCCTGGCGAGTTTATCCACCTTCTCCCCCGCCGCTTTCTCAGTTTGTTCCCCAACTTGTTTCGAATGTTGCTCGGTTTTGGGGACCCTCGTGGACACGGTCAAGTTCCGGTCTTCAGGGTTGCTGGGCTTCCGGGTGTCTGCGACGGGCGAATTGACCGTGGGGAGGTTGGAGAGGTGGTCCGAGTCCTGGCGTTCGAGTTTCGATAGCTTGATCTGCTGCTCAACAACTGTCTCCTTCAACTCATCCCGTCGTATCTACTCACATGACGCATGTCAACAACCACGTTCAATTCACGACCAGGTACTAGTGCTCACCTCGAGGTCCACGATCTGAGCCTGAAAAGCAGTCTTCTCCGCGGTCGATTCTGCTACGAGTCGGTTGTACCTGTCGTTACCCTCGGTACATTGCTGTGTCAAGATCCGGATGCCATCCTGTTGGATTTCGGCGTCTTCCTTGAGGGCCACGACCAGTGTACGGAACGCTTCCTGAGAACCTGCAGCTGCCTCTAACTTTCCCGCCATGACACAGTTTTCGGACTCGAGTTCGTCGATCTTCTCTCGCAGTGCAACAACAGTGGCCTGGAGGGCTTTCCAATCCTCGCTCTCAGGAGAAGGTGTGGCAGAGGCCGACTCATGGGCAGCAGTCCGATTGGCATACGAGATGAACAGGCTCGAGAGTAGAGGACTCAAGGAGAGAAGTGACATCGCGTGATCCTGCTCTCGCTGAAGAATCGCCAGGATGTCACCTTGTGTGGTGGGGGAAAGTGAGTTCGTGATCGGACCAATCCGAGAAGGCATCTAACGGCGGAGTCGGTTCGGGCAAGAGAACGACGCGAAACTGGGAGTACGTACAGTTGCGATGTGGTCCGGGACCGTGCCGATGCTTGGGGATATATGCGTCGGCATCGCAGAAGAGCCTTTGACGGTAACAGAGTGTGGCGAGTGGAAGGGAACAAACTCTAATCGACCGATTGAGGCGGGATCCGTCGATTATATAGGCGGCATTCCTAGGCGCTTGGCACAACAGGGTCAAACAATGGTGGTGAAAGCACAACGGCGATACAGATCGTCGATGGGGCTGGACGAACGAGCGTGGGAAACGTCAACTTGTGAACCCGGTTCCGCGTGGGAGCTGATACACTCACCGGTTCTCCAACGTGCCGCGTTCTGTAGGCTCAGTTTGACATTGCACGCCACGTACTCGATGTAGAGCGCAAACCGTACGTCTCCGGCTTCGGAAACGGCTCCCACTTGTGAACCCAACTGTCCGTGCCGGTGTGAATTTGATTCTTCCCTCGATGCCTCCCTAGAACTCGAGGCTCGTCGACATATTACAACGGGAAGACACAGCATTGGCGTTAGTATCTCGGTCCTCAGGATTTATTCATCGCGTTACGAGTCAACCACCGGCGCGAAACAGAAATGGAGGGGGTATATAAAACGCCGGCACGCACAACGTTGATGAAATTACACGTAAAAGTCTGGCGGAAACGAAAAATAAAGGGCACAACACGACCACTCACAATCACAGGAGCCTTCACTATTTTTCTCTCCTCCCTGGATACCCGTCCGCGGCGGGCGTAGCGGCCGGCCCACCGTTCCCTCCGCTGGAGACATCTCCGTAAACACCGGCGAATTCATTCCTTCATGTCCACCAAAGAAGCTGGAAGGCTGGAGATCGCCATCCTGAGTATCTTATATTCTCACAAGGATGGCCTTGACACAGGAATGGGGAACATGGGGGCCTGGGACTGACGAGCCACTCGGGAGGGACCAATGTTTTGAGGTCGTGAGGGGGCTTCGTCCGTGACTTCCTTCGGCGTCTTGAGGAGTTCTGAGGCGAGGGCTTCAGAAGAGTGTTGGGCACAAGAGCGAGGGGAATGGGTTCAGTGGGATATGGCCGTCGTGCTAGATCTGCTCAGCGCTCATCC
>Ga0307511_10002399_pt1 | contig 19586 bp, 16 predicted proteins | sample 13_EM_MG_FD_200266 | JGI IMG/M metagenome (GOLD analysis project Ga0307511, IMG submission 200266) | Populus trichocarpa ectomycorrhiza microbial communities from riparian zone in the Pacific Northwest, United States - 13_EM | ecosystem: Host-associated > Plants > Roots > Unclassified | place... | reverse complement strand
GATCTCGCACAAACTGGGGCTTGAGCATGGCGCGAGCATGTTCCCACTCCGGCCCATCCACCATGAAGATACTATGGTTCCCGAGGAACGTAGATGCTGCCTTAACAAGTGGCCTTTTAGGAAAATCTAGAGTTCCATTAGTTAAAATTAGATCCTTGACTATAGATAGTGACTCCAATGACTAGACAGCTACACTTACTTTCAAAGTGTGTTGACAGGATTGTCTGTACAAGCTTTGGTTCACAAGTGAAGTACTTCATACGCCGAACCCCGTTAATACCCAAGGTGTGTCCATACTTATTGAACCGTTCATCCATGAGGGTTGGAAGATCATTCGCCTCATTTGCTCTCCTTTCTTCCAACATCGCGTTCAGCCCCAGAGGCCAGCTGCCCACACTGTATGCCACAGGCTGGCAGCCATGTTCCCTTACGAGACGATAACGCTGCAGCCACAGGCGAATCGTGGATATACTCTTGAGAACCAGATATATGGTACTCAAGACCAAGAGGAGAAGTGCTGACTGATGTGAGAGCAGGGCTGAATAATATGAAATTTCTTGCAGGGCCATAGCTACCTATAGCCGCGACGTCGGGACCGCTTTGATGATGAAGCTCGAGTTGGTGCTGGCTGTGAACACCTCAACACCCTGAATAAGCGAGGAGTGAGCCCAGCTTATATATGAAATGTATAGTCGATCTATAACTATGTAGTATCCGAACCAGCACAAGCATGCTACTGGCATTGGATGTCATAAGAGCTCTGAGATACCGGATGCAGACCCGGAAGGCTTGCTACAGTTGGTTTACTACGCCCCCTCGTAGATCAGGCCTGAGGGTATTGCAGGGGCTTGCTAAAGATTAATTCTAGTTTCATGTTTGTATACATATAAAGGAAGCACTCAGATATACTTAGCTTTTCACGTTAACCAGTCATGCGCCTGGAACTAACTATAGATATAGCTATAGAGTACGAGAACACTCTTATAGCTGTAATAGACTTGAAATAGCAATAACTACCTGGGTACCTGGGTATTTACTTTAGTAGCCAAGCAGGTCGTTGGTCCCAGTCTCGCACTCATTCGCCCCACTTAAATTCGCATTACAGCCCACCAAGGGGAAGGTCAATCGGCCTTTAATCATGATTGGCATACGCAGCCTGCCGGTACCCTTGTCTAGATCTGGTTGCATTATAAGTATTGATAACCCCCGTGTGACACGGAGCTAGTCGGAGATACACACTCGTAAAGAGGTACTAAGCATTATGATCATAAATTAGATATGGTGATATATTTTAAAGTTTATAGGTAATATATATTGTGTTTTGGGGGGAGTTGCGGCCGGCTGGAGTTTCAGGTCAGGTATAAATTAGAAACAAAATTCATTACGCCCTTGGACGACCGCAACCCCAATTTCTATACAAGGAGCCTACACATAACCTGTATATGTACAGTCGTGCTCTTTACATTCGGCTATAACAACTAAAATTTAGCATTGCCCGATCACTAAAGAGCATGATTGTACAGAATCAAACTTAATTAACCCCACCGTGTATTACCGTGTGCCGCACACGTACTGCCGAAAGTAGCTTTGATATGCCCCTAAGTAGTACCGATACTGTATGACTAGTACGGTAACGGCATTAATGAAGAGATATCGTTATATATCAGCAAGTCATGCTAAGTCTCAGGGTCTCGCACCGGTCAGGCTAGATACGAGAACTTCTACAGCCCGTAGAGCTCGAGCTCGAGGGTGCTGTTCAAACCAGACTAAACCTACCAAACAACGCCAATCCTGATGGTTACTCCTAGTCTGGTTGGCACGGTTACTCCCAATGGGCAGTCTCCCCCTTCCCACTATAGTTAGTTTAGTCACAAGACTAGCTTCCTAGACTTAAATTAGCGTATTATATGTTGATCTTTTACGACCTTAACGTTGCAATGCTCTACATATAGTAAAACCATCTAAGTATTTTAAATCGAATTTTTGCTCATTTACATGTATATAAGCGATTAATGGATCATGGGGTGCGAGATATAAAGGATTAAAGTTTCAAACCTTAATCTTCAAGCGATAAGTATTGAGCCATGAACCGGGTATGGGTGTCATTACTGCAAACATACGTATCATGATCGGTGATGCATGGTGCTGAGAGGATCGGAGAGAATTGTGATATCGATATCGATATCGATCATGACACTCAGGCCCACCGGAATGTCTCGTCAATTTATCCCTCGGCCGAGTCAGCTAGCTGAGCTCACGCAGGACTCATGATTACTCTTGTGCAACCAGTTATAAATTCTTTGCTTCTGCCGAAGCAGCTCTAACGGTCAGTGGAGTTTGACACCTGGCATGACGTCAAATGGAATTCAGTAGTGTCAAATATTGATATCCAATTCAGATGCTATTCATAATATAAAGTACAATATGCATAGCAGCTACAAATGTCCCAGATATAGTGCATATATTTGCACTGCGTCGGATCCTACTTTGTCTGGGGGCGCTCGACGTCTAACATCAACATCTATAGTATCAGTCCTGCGATAGCTATACCGACTGAATTTGTTTCGACTATCTCGATATAGTCCTATAATTTCTCCACCAAACTTCACCACAAGTTGTAATCCGAGTGACCCGTCATATTTGCACCATTTACAGATATTAATACTGCGGGTATACACCATACGCATGGCTATGTGTTTCAAGCCAAGACTTTTTTTGGACGCGAGGGAAAGAAATTTGGTTGAACGGTTTATAGACCTAGCAAGCTAATATAGTATTTTTGACACATTATTCACAGCTACATGCTTTCCATATCCTGTTATCCCCCCCAAAATTTAGGCACACTATCAAACTTCAAAGCTAAAGAGAACCCATCGCCAAAAGAAATTAAATAGCCCTCTTAGCCATATGGGCAGCCGAGAACCTGATACTCCTCTTGCTGATAGAACTGCAGTCGGTACCGGCAGCCAATGGACCCATATTGACCCAGGCACCATTGTCACACATTGACCAACTACCACCACCGCATTGGGTTTGACCAGCTGAGCAACCTCCACCGGTGGATGGGGGCGGGGTAGTAGTAGATTCGATAGCTGCTGGTGGTGGTGGTGGTGGTGGTGCTGAACTTCCACCTGTTGGGGGTGGTGGTGGACTCTCGCTTGTTGGGGGTGGAGCAGATCCACCCTTGGATCCGCAGTCTCCCGTCGGGCTACCGTCGCCAGAGCCTTGGACCTGGGAACCGGGGTTGGGAAAGGTGACGCTGACACCCTCTGCAATCTTACAGGTAGAGGTCTGGATTTGTGCCACGAGCATATCGGGGAGAGCGTCATAAGCCCCCTTATTACCACTACCACCGATGGTAGCCTTATGGCAGCGCATGTACATCTCACGGTTACCGCTTTTGTTAAACCAGGTCCTGCAACGATAATATATTAGCATTATCACTCTGCCTAAGATTGAAGCTGACTTACCATGCAACAGTGGCTTTGCCAGCGGGGAGATCAGCTGGAACGGTGTATGAAAGTGGAGGAAGAGTATTTGAGAGTGGGCCACCTGGGACTTCTGGAAGGTTGCCGCTCGCTTCAACGGGGCAGGCTCCTTGGAATGACTTCATAACCTTCCAAACAGAATTCTTGGTTGGTGGTTGATCATAGGTGATGGAGACTTGACAGGAACCACCGCTGTGAACGGCGGTACCCTTAAGCAAGATCTCAGCTCCTTGACCAGGAGTCAGGGTTGGTCCTTCTCCATCAGAGCTGCCAAACGAAGGAACCGCGCAAGGGAAGTTGGAACCGTCGTCAGCGAGAGGAGGAACTGGGTCACCTCCCTGGTAAACACCAGGATTAACCATAGCCAAGTGTGCCTCAATCATGGGAAGGAATGCAATAGCAGCAGCAATGGTGGCGAGTGTGAACTTCATTTTCAGAGATTGACAAAAAGATGGGCTTCGTTAAGAACGACTGTTTGGATTTGAGAATGTAAAAATCAAGGGTTCAATAGAGACCAGTTCTAGAGAACAGAAGTTTGTCTTGAATGAAGGTGATGAAGGAATGTGGTGATAGTTGGTTTAGAAGAAAGAATAGGATATCGTCTTTACCAGAAAGAGATGATCCTAGGTGCCGCTGGCGTGTGGGTAGTCGAACGAGGTCGTTAGAGAATGAAGATTGTAGCTTGGGTGAGGAAGGAAGAAAAGAAGGGCAGAGGTGGGCACCTCGAGATAGTTTTATATTCTTTGGACATTGTTTTTTAGGGAATACTTGCCTGGTGTATGTTGACATTGTCTTAGTGCTTACGGTGCCAAACTATACATTTTCAGTAAGACAAGCACAAAGCAATGACAAGGGTTTGCTCAGTCCCGGTATGTTGGTACTGCCCTGAGGAAGCTCGTTTCAGCAAGCATGAGATCAGCATCCGAAGGAGGATACTGGTACCGGTAAAGGCGATCATGCACATCCGCAGAATAACCACCTGCAACTTCTCAAATATTGTCTCAAAAATTTCTACGCAATGCCTATTGAGTCTCCTTCAACCTGATTTGCGTATGACAATTGACACCGTACGGTGTCGTCCATAATGTTGACAGTTTATGTTGCAACCACGATGGGCATAGGGACCCGCCATGACCGTAAGCTTTCTGCGGCTATAGACTGTTAAGAAAAATTACAAAAAAGAACAGTCTAAGTACGCACTATTCGGCGGTGAGTGGAAGCTGACAATACATATACAGAAGTAATCGGTGCCACCCCCGTGGCTGGACTGTTTGGTTTCATCAGTCCTATTTTCACACCCCTGGAATTGCTCCTGTATCCCTACAGTGCAGGAAGGACAAAGTACGTAAAAGTAATAAAGCAACAGATCATCGATACAACAAAACATACTCTCGAAACTGGACATGGTAGAGGAGCCGACATATCAACAACGTTCACGTTACCTGTTCATATTTGTGAATTCTTCAATTTGACTCTGTTATAATTATACCTAGTCTACACTGCCAGTACTGATATGAGGCCTTACAGACAAGCCTAAGGAAGGAACTAGCAGGAATGAAACGTCTCAAATAGTCTGATAACCATGACCCTCCAAAGAAGCAGTGAACTAGGGAAGCTTGGCTTAATGTCAAGTCGGACTAAGAAGTGTACTTAGTCTAATCATCCTGATCTGGCAGTTTGACTTCCCCTGTTTCAATCTTTCTAGAAACACGCACATCGATTGGATTACATGACATTTTTGACATGATTGATACCCCATGACACAACCAGGCTACCCCATGGCCAGTTTCCAAACTGTAACCAGACTACCAAACTGTTGCCTCCGGGATATCCGGATCCGGCTCGAGGTCGTGAAACGTTATGCCCAAACTAGCCGATTACCTAGGTAAGCTAAGGTGCCTGATTGTCGCCGAGGCTATACCAAAGCTAGTGTCAAGAGGGTTTGCGCACAGGTACAAGACTACTAAGTTTATTTTTATCCCTTGGCGCCGTGAAACCCTGCTAAATAGGTGGCTTTCACGTGGTGAGGCTTTAATGTAGGGACAGGGGATACAACATGCGGGGTCGTGCCATAATTACAACAATACCTGCATTTTGAGAATGAAGAACTTAGCGCTACTACCAGCTCTTTCATTCGTATTGTGGCCTGCGAACCTCTTCATGTTAGATTCTTGATGTGAAGACTTGCACGCCACTATCTCATAAAGTTGTAGCGAGCTATTTTGAATGGAGGCAGGCAGGGGGGCCTCCCCTGCACGTCCCACAACTCCAGCTTACCACCTATACGATAGTGCTATCGGCGAGTACTCTATATTAACCGTGAATACCCACATGATGGAATCGCTCAAAAAAAAGGCGTGAACTATGCGGTAGGTGCCTACGTAGTAGTCTGGCGGGTAGGTAAACAACACAAGGCTCGTGTACACCAAGAGCACGGCATGGTGGGAGATTTTACTTTCAGGGCATGCTCTACAGTAGATCTCAGACACATGGGCAATATGTACCACTTGCCGGAGACAGAGTCTCGCTCCGGGATATCCGATAAGAATATTGCATAAGCTGAAGAACCCCTGTCTCTACACTGTAGCAGCAGATTTTGTATGGTGACAGGGGATCTTCATTCTCAGATTATGTGGTAAACCATGCGTCGGCAGATCATCCGATGAGACCTTCGGTCCGGGTAGATCTACCGGTAGATAGTCTGAACATTAGAAGTGGTAAATAACCTTTTGCCCTACACGTTGTCGAGAATCGCGTATGTCTGCGTAGCGTATATCTACTAGAGCAGATGTTATACTCGGCTAAACTTGCAACCGCATGACGTTTAGGGATAATTTGAGCTGGCCTAGGTAGGTCATTTGTCGAATCCGAATCTCCATTCATGTTTCACATCTACAATGTTAGTATCCGGTCGTTTCCGCAGCTATCTATCTAGGCATGAAGTACCACTATATTGTATCAATATCAAGAATACACGCTGGTTCCGTCATAATTTCAGCCTCCCTAACGCATACCATTGCTAGTATTCAATTCTGGGAGTGAAAAATCATACCCGGTTTGTGATATGCTTCTCTAGGACCGATAAGTGATGTAGTCTTAAAAGGGCTATATCGATAGCCAGCGCTTCGGATTGATAGGTGATAGCGTTATAGTATCTAGCGATGAGAGAGTACTCAAGAAATAGCGCTATTTATCGCCCTGGACACCTTTATAATTGATTTGTCTCATAATTGATACGTACTATCGTTTACATTATTTATCGTAGTCTCGTGGCTATAGTTATCGGGTGAGAAGCCCCATATATAAATGTTCGTGTTTTGGACTAGACCCTCTCATAGATCTATTAGATCTTACCACATTTTTAGCTTCTTGTAGGACCCGTGTTAAGTTTTAGATAACAAACCTGGAATCTCTCTCCGGACCCTAGGGAGTCGTGATCTTCTTACTTCCTGAGGCAATAGAGAGGTACAGAGGCGAAATAAGTACTGCCCTTCCAATATGAAATAAGTAGTATTCTACCAGACAATTTGGACCTGTCTTATGCTTGTCTTTCTAACGGAAGGGATTTCGGGACTAGAATGGCGGTCCAATGTTCCGGCCAACCGATATCCGTTTTGTCTGTCCCAAGGTTTTCTACTCCTAGTAGCATGGTTGAACATAGTCAAGTTAGATTGAACATCCCTATAATCACATGTATGTAAAATAAAGAACAGTCGATTATCTCCTCAGAAGCCCCTGGAGAACCCGCTTGTGACATTATATATCCCAGATCCGCGCGAGGGTTCTATACGAAGTAGCATAAAGTGGATGGTTCTTGTTTGGATATTGGTAGGTAGATAAGTATCCACTTATACACCCAGCCTTTCCATGTTTTTTATATGATTATGTGTATGTGGTAATCACATGATTTATAGTCTTGTACATACAGTATATGCGATATATGCCTCCACACACTACCCTAGAGTATGTGCTGAGATGCTTGAACGAGAGTAGAGTAATGTATATATATATGTATATATATGTATGACCTGAGAAGGTAGCAAGTAGCCTTCCAGTCAAGTATGCATATGATATAATTCTCGAGGCTAACTTGGGTGACATCATGTTCCTAGAACACAAGGGTATCACACTAACTCGCATGGTGACCGGTCCTATCAGGGCTCGATTGTGTATGCTAACCAGACTACCGTGCACGTGGGTTTAGTCGAAGGGTTGCAGCGTCGGCCTATGTATACTTGATCGGGGCAGGAGAGCACCCAATCGGTAGTCTCAAGGCCCCAATTGGTAGAAAACTATCGAAGCTAACCCAAACGTCCCTACATGTACATTCTAGACGTACAATAAAAAAAAGTAAATTCAAGACCCCGAGGGTTGCAAGACTTGATGATTCACAACATTGCAGCTACCTACAGATTATGATCATATAAAGGAAATAACGAATAATATACGTGATGCTTCAGTACATAATAGATTAGAATTCACCGGTTCAAGTGATTGATTTTGTACGTCTTAAGGAAAACAAAACGTAGCCTTGTAACACAACGGAGCCTTGTAGCGAAACGAAGTACAGTTGCGATTGGCTAGCCATGACTTCCCATGGTGGACTTAGTATGTGTATCCGACGGCTCTAATACATATAGGAAAACATGAATGTACATGTTGCCAAACTTACCCGGTATCAGTTGTACCTATAGTGGATTGCCAACTACTGAGCTTGAGTGGATCCACCCCCATACGTATGTATACATTTAGTAGCGCAGCGTACGGGTTCGATAGGCGGGACCCCTAATTGGTCCTTTGGAATGATCCAGTATACGTCTATAACGCTAACCATTATCTTAAACGCCAATTGGTTACTACCTTTATGAGGGCATATATTAATATCCAAACTAAAGATATCTAGGTAAGTAAATAGCCGGGGGTCCCTATTTTCAAAGCTACTTCAACCTAAACTATTTCATTTTGCAAGTCACCATTACCCTGAGAATATGTCCATCCATATATGAATAAAACATGGGGGGTATCTATATATACACGAATATAACATGGGGGTATTCATATTTAGATGACCATGTTCATGCCCAGGTAACCTTGGTGGGTCTAAATAAAGGCAATGCATCCAGCTAGGCACCTATGAAATAGTATTCGGCTTCGAGATCAATTAACTCTCTGTAAATATCCAAGACTAGGACAGCGTTGATATTACACCCGAGCGAAATATAAATAACGCTCTTGGGCATGAGTACACACACATAGGCTGACGCATATGCCCATGCGACGTTCCTGGTGCCGCTAGCTACTACTAGTACTTAAATCGGTACACTGAAATGTTTATGCACAATATCGTAGATCTGTTGACATTTCTAGAAAAGAGGAACATAGAAATCTCTCCAATGCCCAGCGCTAGCCTACCATGATCCTGTTCCACCTCTGCACGACCTTCGGGCTAGAAAACAAGATATATAATGACCCTAGTTTTAGCTTCGTTCTGAGCAACCAGAACCTACATCAGATCAATATATCAAGCGCCTCGCCCCGTATATGGATCCATATTTATACCTATATACCTCAGTCGGGTCCAATATCCATGACCGACGGGCTGCATTCTAGATCTCTCCACTCGCAGAGTTAATGGCACCCTCGTATATCGGCTACATTATATCGATATCTATACTCATGTGATCACCATGCTAACTTGAAGCAAGCAAGTGCATGCAATATATGCATGGATAGGCCAAGTGGAACCACTCGATCACTGGCAGGATGCATCATGCCTGCAATGTTGCATGTGTCCCCACATCTTTATCAGTGGTCGCAGCACCGCCTACAATACATGGTACCTCCTTTGGGATGAGGCTCTGCTTTTGTGCACTAAAAGGAGGCTGTGCGAATTAATACCCTACGGTTGTTTGGCTCTTACACCCCATCCTATGCTTGTCCTCATATACCCATAGCTTTCGTTCTGAGCGCGTCATAAAGATAGGGCCTGGGAATTTATTATAATATCACTTTATTTTTTGGATTTTTCGTCAATTTTTCCTTAATCCCATTCGAAGCCGCCAGCTGCGCACACGCCCATTTTCTCTGACTCTTCGCATTTGTTGAAAGTCTTTGGGCACCTTACCGCGGCTATTCGTATGCGCAGTAGAACTCATATTTATAGCATACTGCACTTCTGATTAGCAAGCGCTTCGCGCCGAACAAGAGTTTATCTCACGGGGCAAGATCTATGTCCCCAAGAATGCATATCATGGCTGCTACACAGATAACTACAATTCTGCCGCTTAGTGCTCTGAATCAGCCTCCCCGATCCAGCAACAATAATATCCCAACCATGACCTTCCAGTCAAGCTCCAGTGTTCCGCGGAGCAATTACAGGATGTATTCCGACACATCTTCGCCAGCTGCATCCTCTAGCATCTCTACGGGACAAGATTCTAGACTCCGATCACACTCACCATACGACATACTCCCCTCCCCTTCTAATTCCGGATCCGCACCTTCTTTGCAGCTTACTCTGTCCCACAATGGTAGTGATACCTCGGACAGCAGTGCTTGGGTATCAGTGAGGAAGCCCGGCTCTATAGCTACGGGAAGTGCCGGCGCATCTACTCGTCAAAGATCTCAAAAGAGAAACGCTAAGAATCCGCAACAGCTTCCCCCACACCCAGTTGCGCCAATCCCCCGTCATTATAGTAATGATTCCGATTATGTTTTAATGGTAGAGGGTGTCCCTACTCTGTACCCGCATCTTTCAAACTTCCATGTATCCCCGGGACAGCGTAGAATTATTCCGCAGGCTCTCCATCCAGCGTCTCATTCCAATCCTACTAGGCCCCAAGCTGTCTCGCACCACTCCCAAGTACTTCCCCCATGTTTGGAGGGGTGGGACGGCCTGGGTGATTCTCAGTCGCAATCGTGGTATACGCCTGATCCCGGAGCCGGGCTGCCATGGAACGTAAGGGGGTTAGCAACTCCGGAGCAGCCTGCTACAGGAGAAAGTTCTCATGAGACTATCCCCGTGAGCACCAGCTATCCCCAGGTGGCTACCACCACCGATACCGCACTCAGGGGGGTGGATGATTCAACACTATGGTGGAAGGAGCATCTTCTAAAGGCTCACCACCAATTCAATGACCAGAGGCCCTTACTAGGAATACCCCCTCCAGTCGGATTAATACCAGCATTCAGCAATATAACACAAGGTTTTATTTGGGGGGAGCCGGCAGAGCACATCCAAATGGCTGCAGGTGTATCTAGCCCGGAAGCTAATTCAAGTATCGAAAACTTTCTTGATTGCAATGCTGTGTCCATCATTCCACCTGGAGCTCCGAGAGCCACGTTGGCCGCAAGCTCGACGTCATCGACAAGTACGCACCCCCCTTCAAGGGTGCCCGACGGGTTGTCAATCCTGCCAGTAGCTGGGCCGAGGGGCTTGAAACGGCCAATCGAGGGCGATCGGTGCGAGGTGCCAGAAAGTACAAAAATAGCAGAATACGCTGCTGTTGGGACTGAATTTCCAGGACCTGATTATGGGAGTACAAATCGTTCGTATAGCAGCAATTTGGTTTACTTCCCACAGAACAAAAGGACTAGACATCGCGGGGTGCCAGCGACCGACAATAGTGAGTTCATTGAGTGCAACACATTCTACAAGCACTTCTAACTGATTCCATAGTGTCCAACGTTGACAGTACTAATTGGCTTCAATCAGCGCCGCTAGGGCCAGCGGAACATATCATAACTGATCCGGTGGATAGGCATAGAGGTCTTACGCATGAACAGCACGGGGCTGAGAGATTCAGCCCACCTGCCGGTAGCCTTGCTATGTACGACGTCGACCGTACAACGCATCACTTCGAGCCGGGAATGAACATGTCTCCACAGCTGCATGTTGGTAAGCACCCTTGTGATCCGGACGAGTTTCATGACCCCCTAGGCGACTTCGAGGCTCCCATGGGTGGGCTCCTTGGTGTGAATGATTGGGACAGCAACCTTTCAAGTCTCCCGGGCCTTGAAGGGCTAAATTCAGGCCCCCCTGCTATTTCTATACAACCTTACCCAAATACGACTATCGGAGGCAGCGTAGGCGGGGATGGAAGTGATGTTCATAGCAGCTATGTTAATCATGGGGATTCTAGCACCTATGGCTTCTCTTCTAACCCGGCTAGTCCCAGCCCGGTCATCACTCCAGGCGAGTCCCCAGGCCTGGGACCAACTATATCTTTTGGCCCTGTCAGGCCACCTCTGGCGCAACCAGCTGTCCGGCAGCCTTACTATAGCTCTTCCATTGGTTATCCGTTTCCAGGCGACGATGTCAACGCAAGGGGTTCCAACTCTCCACCCGATAATAGATTAGGATGGGCTCAGGCAATGGCAGGGAATTGCCCCCCACCGTGTATATATGTGCCGCAGCCCCGGGAAAGTGGCGAGGAAATATATGAGGCAGAGGCCGAAGAAGACCAGTTTGATGTCGAAGATCGCGGTGGGATAGGTACATCTACAGCCCTCTCACAACATGGAATTCCCCCAAAGAAAAAGAGGCGGCCCTTTACGGACGATAGAAGGGTTGCTGTGCATGATGTGCGGAAGCTTGGGGCATGCATACGGTGTCAATACTTAAGAGAAAGTGTAAGGCTTGACTGACTCTTCCCAATGGCTTCTTCTGCAAAGGGAAGGCTGACATAGTCGTGGACGCAGTGCGATAAGGGGAGCCCGTGCGGAAACTGCCGGAAGGTTGACGGTAAGCAAAAAATATGGGGTAGCATGCCCTGCCTGAGGTTGAGAATCACAGATGCCATGCTGTTCCGCAAAGGTGCGTTTAGGCGTGGCATAACCTGAAGAGACGCTCAATATAACAATCATCTTTAGGAAATTCGAAGTTCCAACAGGAGCGCGCGATACCTCTACCAACTCCCATATGGAAGTCACACATGGGGAGGAGGGAACTGTTCCTCGGTCGTGCACCTCCAATAGCGGTGAAGTACTGGGGGCCGCTGCCGAAGTATCCAGAACTCAGGATCCAATGTCAGGAGTTCGTTCCCAGGAAGAATGACCTACTATTTGAGACCTGGAATGAGGATGGACAAGAGGTAAAGTATAATCTCCCTGCTTTTGCCGCCTGTGAACTGGAGGATGTCAGTTTGGCGGTCAGGAATTATGTCAGGGAAACGTTTGAGCTATTCAAATACGATATGGTCAGTGAAGTAAATCCTTTGGTAAGATTGGTTTTCAGGGAGGCTATAAGATACACCGAGGCGCATCAGGTCTGTCACGCCCTTCCGAGAACCGAGCGCTGAAAACCAGGCCCCGCTAACCATTTCTTAATAAAGTGCGCAAAAGAAAATAAGAAAGGGATACATCAGGAAGCGTGCATGTTGAAAGATGCTCTCAAAATTTGGATTCTCACTCGTCTCGCATACGAGGGTTTTGGCATCATCCGAGGACATGAGGAGTTCGGAGTAGACATTATAAATAACCCTAAGTCTCCATACCACGGAACGGTGCCCATACCGCCTATTCTAGATCACCAGCTTGATACGGTGGGCATCCACGAGATGATCCGACTCAAAGATAACGTTCTGAAGGCACTGAAGACAAGGATTCAGAAAAGACGGGAAAGTCAGTGGTATGAGGTCTTTTTGACAATATTTGTCCTACTCCATAATTTGGAATATATAGCTAGGAAGCAGTATTCATATACGAAGAGACATGAAAGCACGGTACGTTGATAGAACCAACACTGGTTTGGATACACCAATTAATTAATCGGATTCTTAGTGGGCATCAAACGGGGAAAAGAACATTGAATTTTTTAGAACAACGTGGATGGCTGAGTGGGAGACAGCCGCAAATATGCTCATCAAACACTTCCAAGTCGCCCTAAAAGGTGCTGTTCCTTTTACATTCAACTGGGAAGGTAGTGAAGATGGCAAGGAGGGTACAGGAAGTGATGGAGCGAAGCCGAAGAGAAAGGCAAAGGGAAAGCGGAAGGCAGATCCAGTGGTCGAAGCTAAGGAAAAGGCTGGAATGGATGATGCGGGGGTAGAGTTCATGAAAAATGTGTGTAGGCTGGTGCGCACTAGTGGTAAGGGAGACGCCCTACGAGAGTCTTTGCTTAACGTCCTACTAACGGAGCCTCTTAGAACCCGATTTTCAGAGATTACGACGGGAGAGCGAAAGACGGGAGTACGACAGAGATATGGTTTGGGTTTCTCAGCTGTTTTTGGATGTGGAATAATTTAATGGCTTATTATGATTAGGGGCAGGAGGGAGATGTATAACTTGGAATGGTAATGGGGCATAGGTCATAGGAAGGCATCATTTGGTTTTAGAGTATGGAGTTCGGTCAACCCTTGTTAGTAGCCCTACTCAAAGAAGACGCTTTTTTCTACACAAGTAGGGTGCAACGCTAGTACACTTTGCAGGAGTGGATCTTATAGACCCACATTCTATATCTACATTGTCAAATGATCAGATCGTGTATTGCGCAGGCCCTACTCCCCCAAAAAACGCACGGCTTTTCTCTTGTACAACAGTTGCCTAAGTTGCTAGGTCACACAACCAAGTATAAGCGTTGTACAGCGCATTCAGACAGTGAGGCTGTGCGAACGTACCATAGTTGGGTTGCGAGTGTTGTTAGTTGGGTAGGATCAAATTAAATCATGAAAAATATGACTTGCAGTCACCGGTTCCCTTTCTGGGACTAGTACGACTAAGCTAGCGTTTTCGCTAGCTGCAGTAGGAAGCGCTGCCATCTCCTACTTTGGCATCCGCGGCCACAAATAGAATCTGTCTTTTATAAGCCTGCACTTCCGGTTTGGGTAACAACCCACCCAGAGGCAACTTTTATCGATAACTATGCTGTCGTAGTTGGTATTATTTGTTTTTCTATATCATTTCTTTTTCCCAAATTCCAATACCAAGCTATCGGACTTTCTCAACAAAGCTTGAACTTACAGCACGTCTCCAAATACCGTGGCCAGCCGAACGTTAACCTATCCTATAGAATTAGTTGAAAGAGTGCCTTGCACTACGCTGACAGTAATACCGATAGGGATACTTACGGGCTATCATTAGATGACGTCGACGATTTTTTTATTTATTGTGAACGGCGACCCCAATAACAGTGCATGTGCACGTGCATAGACTTAGAGATACGGTAGGTAGCTTATAACAGAAATGCGAGCGAGTTGTGATTGGTCTTGGTCTTACGCTGGAGGGTCAGGTGCTCTGAAGATATTTGCGCCAGGCAGACTGATAACCGATTTAAATTTCTGTGCAATTTCACGAGATGATCAAGTGGCGTTGGCCTTGTACCTAGCACGCCATCATCAATAGATTAGCCACCCAACGTGTGGCTTTGCTTCGAGCTCGGGACAAAGGCTTGGTACAGAATGTGGCAAGGCTACATCGGCGGTGATCTTTTTTTATTATTTAATCTGTAAGTTACCTTCTGTTAGTCATGATAGTACGCATGGATGGACTCATTGACCATGCAGCAAGGCACCAACACCGATCAACCGGAGTTTGAATCTTTTTGCGAATACTATTCGAATATTCGTTCCTATGCACATATACATGCATGGTCTCTAGCAGGGGAAAACCGGTCGACGCATTTGCAATTTGACAATTGCAAGTGGAGCTATCACAAAACCAATAGGTAGTAATTATTGGCCTTAAAATTCTGCACGTTTACTGCGATGTCTATATTAGCCGACCGGAGTATGCATCTCAAGAGATGAACCAGACCTGTAAAGATCTTGGCTGATGTTAATATGGGGAGTTATTGGTTAAAGGAACCACATGCATGAAATTAGATGCGGTACAACCACACGATAGTCGCTTTGCAGTGGATATTAATATTGATGCTTTTCAAGTCGTTGATGATATACTCTAGATCTGCTTGCCTAGGACTATGACATCAAAGTCACCTCGTAATAAATGCTACCTAATTTAAAAGACCACCCTGAAACCATTTTACATTGTTTATACATGCCTGAGTTTTATATTCTTTACCCGGCCCCAACTAATGGATATTTGCAATAGGCGCCCGGTAATGGTATGCGGAGAATGCAGGTACCAGCTCATGAACCGGGAATGCCAACTTTTTAGGGTGCCTACTTAGGTTCCTTTTGAGTCGCTTGCTGCCTAGAAGAACATGTATGGAACGAAACAAGGGGGAAGCAGCGAGCCGAAGCCACCAGGCTGCAGCCGCAAAAGATCGGCAGCAGGAAAAACAGTGATACATTCGGGGAATTTTAGTCTGAAGTTGTACAGAGTGAATCTGGTGCAATTGCATGACTCAAAGTGATTGAGACTAGTAGGTATGTTTGTCGGGGGTTAATTACTTTAATGATACAAGCGCGGGAATAAGGTAGGAACGAGTGCCTGGCTCATGGGATCGAGGGGATGCCTCTCACGCAAAATAAGTAGGACTACCCAAACGCACCTTCGATTCTCAACCAAGAAGTTGTAAGGCTGAGAAAAAAAATATGCGGACCATGCCATAGCGGTTTCTTACGGCCAAGGGGGTAAGTAGTAGGTAATAAACAAGGCTATATATATACACATAGTTGGTAAGCTCAAACAATCGGAAGCCGCCGAAATTTGAGCCTTATTGTGAAAGGTTGTAAACGGCTACTAAAGCAAGATGTAATAAAATGATTTGAAAATATGTATCACCGTGCCGTTGACGGTATTTCGAACTTCGGGCTTCGAGGAGTTCTGGCTTTAGCCGGTTGCTCTGTCCGAGTCTCTGATCATGACCGAGTCTCCACGCGCACAGTCATCAATACCCACAAGCATTTCAGTGCTCAACTTGAAACGGTGCGTTAGCCTAGTGGGCGCTCTCTAAGCCTCTTCCAACTGAGAGCCCTGATAAAACATTTTTCCGTTTCCTCTGGCCCCCAGTTCAGTGTCGTGACCAGAAGTGTAGAGCATCTGTATCTACATCTTGCGCGGATCTGGACTCACCTCGAAGTGCAATCTAAATTTTCAAATTTGAAACTCTGTCTAAGTCTAGAAGTCACTATATTACCTAGATCCATCATACCCAATTCACTGGGCGCAGTTAACACGCCTCAATGTAATGCAAGAATTAAACTCTGGCGCGCAAGGTATTGCAAAGTTAGTAAACCGCGGTTTTGGTAATAATTATATGCGAATCCGAAGTGCGAGAAATCTCAAGCTTAAGTGTGGGGAAAATAGGGCAACAGTGAGGCCTATTATCATTGGGCACATGTATAAAATTAAAATCCCGTCACGAAGGCGGTAGGATATACATGTACACCACTACTGGTACTCTAAACATGCCCGAGCCGATATCGATAGTGTAGGCCGTCCGCGTAAATTGTACCAAAGCTAAATCCTGGGCACCACTTGCGCGCTCATAGGTCCCAATTACAAACAATTGCTGGCGTAGATCTAGGAGGGCACTGCAGTTGAACCTGGGTGAGAATATTCTGTGAATTTGCCTATCTTTGTACCCGGTGTGAGAGAAACCCAACTAAAGCCGACTTCACAGTTCGTTGCGAAGCTTGACCGGTCATCATGAGTTGAACGTATGTAACATGCATAGAGGTACACCGCCGATTGCCATGCCTGACAGCCTCTGCATACGATGGGCGGACGTTAACCGGGCTGGCTATGGGCCCGCGTGGGAAATCTCCTGTATTCTGACAGCCCGACTTATGACGAGCATGTACATATATACTCGAAGCATTGTAGGCTAGCGGTGGATACTTGCAATTGACGTCTAAGTTGGTGGTACCGTACCGCGGGACTGGTATCGGGGGCGCAAGGGCATGGATTACATTGTTGATTGTGGGCCTATAGGCTCTTTGTCTACCAGTTGGCTTGAAACTCCTACGACCGGGCTATGTTCGGCCGCGGCAGGAGATACGTGTGTAAGAGTACCTATGGAGCAGATCGACCAATTGCAATACCCAGGCCTGTACCTAGGGCCCAAGCCACACATAAATCTAAACAGCCTTTTAACTTGCAACTTGAAGGCGCGCAATCGTTCTAGAAGCTTAGGGTTTCCTGGACTCATACAATTCAAAAAAACAACAGTAAGTTTCTCCGGTTGAGAACCCTAGCTCGACGGCGAGGGCTTCTAAGCAGCCTGAGAGTCACAATCCTAGAGCTCGGGATCATATACGGACATTCACACACATATAAACCACCCTCTCCCCCTCGACAAACGATATCATTCCCGCTCATTCAGCCCAGATAACAACACATATATATCACCCACTACTACACCCCAAGCTTCCTACAGCTCACAGCAACTAGCAGCAACGCCGCCCCGCAACACCAACACCGCCAGAACTACCGCCGACAACACAAGAAAACCAGTTAGTACTCTGCTCCTTAAGTTAGCAAATTCGCTGAACAACTAATAACTCTGTTAGATATGCCAACCATCCCAACCAATCCCGAGTTTGTCCACATGGCCATTGAGCGCATGAAGACACATAGGCCTAAAGCAACCCAAGTCCGCGGGATCCGTAGAAAAAACCAGCCTAATACGCCCCGCCCTAAAACGGGTTGCCACATAGACAAGCGCAAGCAACATGACCTGCGCTCCAGACAGGGCGGCAACCTCTTGCCTATGAAAGGGCCATTGACCTGGAAGGGGAATGAATTGACTGAGGAGATGTATGTGCATTACCTGACTCCAGAACAAATTCAGGAATGCGAGAAATCGATGCAGGACTTCAAGAGTACGTATCACAAATGCATGAATGTCATGATAGAAGTTAGTGATATCTGACTTTGGGGATTTCAATAGCATCGGGGCAACACTGGGGTTATATTTCACAAGCCTCTTTCCCACTCCCCACCCTGGGGCCCGTATTACGCCAAAGGAGCCAAGAAGTACACAACGTCTATGGAGTACTCATTGTGAGGGGACTTGTGCCCGCTAACTATGACCCCGATCTGTTTATGATCCTCCATGCGGGCATAAGCAGCTGGATAGGGTCGAAGAGGGGTGTGCAGACCGGAAACGCCTCTGCGCCAGAGGATCGTTTTGTTGCCAGTGAGTATCTTGTGCTCAATTTCAGACATGAACAACCATTAATCAGTGAATCTAGTGCATGTAACCGATCTTAACATCCAAGAAGACCGGTTCGTAGCCAGTGCAAACACTGCAGTGTCAATGGTCAGTGAATCGTCTTTCCGTGCTTAAAAATACTTTGAGAGAACCACATACTAATTCTTGTGTGAGCTCTACAGCCGTTCCATACGGACTCAGGTGATATCATCTCCTTGGCGTATCGCCAACTTTCGCAGACCGGAGGCCAAGTCCGCGTTGCTTCGCAATGGACGGTGTACAATGAAATGTTGAAGAAATGCCCGGAGGTGCTCGAGACCATGAAGGAGTTGTACCCATGGGATATGTAAGTACCATATCCGCAGGTTATAATTAGAAGAAGTTGCTAATGTTAGGTGGTGTATTAGGGTCGGAAATATCCCAAACAAAGCGTTCCATGGGCTCCTTCACGAAACCGTCGACTCCCATGGTACCCGCCAAATCACCATGATGTCAGAACGCCGCCCTTTCTTTGGTGACGAGAAGTGCCCGCGATTGGAGGGTTTGCCGGATTTGACCCCTGCCCAGAACAGAGCTCTGGAGGTGATTCAGGAGATCGCCAAAGATTGTTGCACACCGATTTCGCTTGAAGTTGGTGATGTCTTCTTCATCAACAACCGCGCACTTTTCCATGCAAGGTCCTCCTACGTAGACCATTCTCGCGATCCTGAATCGAGGAGACATGCAATCCGAATTGCCCTTCGCGATGCAGAGTTTGGATGGGCTATTCCGGAAGCCTTAGCGCACCGATACAGTGCTATGTTCGGGTGCACTGATATCCCGGAGGATGAAAGGTGGGGAGTTTCGGCCTTCATCTGGGGATCTGGTGCTCAGCATGGGTGAATGTTATCTTGTGAAGAAGTTTGAACTATAAGGTTGTATTTTTTTCCTGAATCGGCACGGTTATATTGTTAGATCTAGAATTTGGGGGGTAATATTTTCTTTATTTCCTTGGTCCTGTATTGTTATAGAGAAACGGAGATGCAATATTCTTTTAGGTG
>Ga0307511_10002398_pt1 | contig 19588 bp, 23 predicted proteins | sample 13_EM_MG_FD_200266 | JGI IMG/M metagenome (GOLD analysis project Ga0307511, IMG submission 200266) | Populus trichocarpa ectomycorrhiza microbial communities from riparian zone in the Pacific Northwest, United States - 13_EM | ecosystem: Host-associated > Plants > Roots > Unclassified | place... | reverse complement strand
TGTTCCGCCTCATCTCGGCCCGGCAGCCAAATCGGTGTTTGTGGGTGACTCGAGCTTGACCCGAGCGGAGTCTCTCGGAAACCATCGCCCCTAGCCACCCCCTTATATAAACCTGTCTCAGTAGCTTACAAACAATCGAAGAAGTTTCCCGGTTCTGTGCTGTGCTCGTCGGAGTCCCAGCCACTGCCGCCGTCTATCGTCGTTGTTCCCAACCGGCTTGTCGTTGCCGCTGTTGTGGTTGTTGCTCGTCGTACCCCCCCCCCATTTGCTGTTGTCGTAGTTCTCGTCGTCGTCGTCGTCGCTGCCATCCACCCCTCAACATATTGTTGTTGTTGTCGACTCTGCTAGAAGACCCTCTCAAGCAAGACCACCGAACTCGCAACGCATGCCCTGTTTCCTGTGTCGGTTCACCTAGCCACCTGGCCAGTTAGCACCGCGACAACGGCGATCCGCTGATTCCTGTACTCGCGTCCCCGCGCATGCAGATTACGTGTTTCACCCATGGTATCTGCATCTTGCAGGACACAAATGCTGACGTCGAAAAACGAGGCTGCTCGTTTGGTGTGTTGAAGGGGCAAACTTATCGACGGTTGACCGTTGCTGGGTATGGCAAACATAAGCCTGAACTTAGGTTGGCGTCAGAGCGCCTCTCGTTCGTGCCCCAGTGATCAAGAGGAGTTCTAAGGCTTGTACTGAGCCTCCTCGAGAGCCGAATCAGACGAGGTGTTGAAGCGAATGGATCTGCGAAAGCAAGGTGGACACTGATGCGGTCCTTCGTGGCTGGCGGCTCGAGAGAGTAGAGCTAACCCAACACAAAGACAGCTATGCGATGCGAGTTTCGGTGGTTGTGCTTAGTGGGAGACCTTCGATGGAGGGGTGGAGTGATTGATGATGAAAGTGGGGAGGTCGGAAAATTCTACGCCGGCTTCGCGAATGAAATTGACGACGACAACTTGAGGGGTAACTGGTGACGACGACAACAACAACAACGCTAAGGGGGGGGATAAAGAGTAAGACCACAACAGCGGCAACGACAAGCCGGTTGGGAACAACGAGGGCAGACGGCGGCAACGGCTGTGACAACGACGAGCAGCACGAGACCGGGAAACTTCTTCGATTTTCGTAGTCTAAGAGGGAAGGTATTTATACAAAACTACCTAGGGGCCAAAAGAGTTCGGTTTGGCAGACGAAGGGGGAAAAGGCGAAGCGGAAACAGGTGAACAACCTCAGGGAACCCCGAAACCAGAGAAGGGTACAACATCTCCGAGAAACATCGAGTCATATAGAAGCCTCAGGATCAGCCCGACTAACTACTGGTGGGATTAAACTATAAAGTAGCGAGTCTAATCGTGAAACCGCGAGGCTTTGTGGGCCTTCGCCGGCAGTCCTTGTGGGTCCGATGCCGAAGCGGGAGCATCCGTGGAAAAGGATTTCCCAAAGCGTTCGGTAGGCGCGATGGAGGACTTGTCGAAGAAATCAAAGTTAAGGGTTTCGATGAGAGTTGTTGGAAGCTGCGTCGCCTCACCTTATGCACTACGAAATTGATACGATCAACATCCTCACCCCACGACTTGAATTTCTGAAGGGACTTGACGTGTCCTCGAACGGCTTCTTTGAGTAATCCCAGGGTTCCCGTGAGCGACACGTCAACCGTGGGCACAAGTTCTCCAACGAAGGTATTAGACTGAGGCGAGAGCTTCTGTAAGACGAATAGATGGAACTCCTGGCTCATGGTGAAGGAGTGAAATCCTGTGATCGAGCTCTCGTTCAATGCGGCATCCTCCGGCGGCCGATCGAGGACGCTTGGTGGGGGTGGGTTATGGAGGGGAATGAAAAAAGAGTGGATATTGTCGGGGGCGACCTCTTCCCCAAACCTGGTTACCTACTCCCGCAAACAAAGTGCCCCGAACACCTCCAAGTTCCCAGGTAACGATCGCAGAATACTCTTAGCTGAGAGTATGAGTCCCAGACAAAACAGGTCGGCCAACTACCAGGTGTTTCTTGACGTGCAGCTTTGCAAGGTCAGGTCGAGAAGGCATCCAATGGCAATTGGGCTGACAATAAAACAAATTATTGCGGTGGGTCGTCGACCAAACAGATTCTAAATTCCCTGGCATGGAACCCGAGTTTCTTGGAACTGAGTAAAACCCAGATGAGGTTGGAAGTTGCTCCGATTCGCGTCCCACCGATTGAAGTAATCACCGATCGGTTCAGACTCGAACTTGGCGTTGATGGATATCGATACGGACCCGGAGGCTGTTTCGCTGTCGCTCAAGGTGGAAGTCAGCGACCGACAATAACGGACGGAAGTGATGCGAGTCTCCCGCTATCTCTTCAATCTGTCGCGTCGCCTACGCATCCACCGGAACGGATCTACGAGTTTACCGAACGCGAAAACCGGAGAGTTACGCTTGCGGATGAGCAACCGTGCGCCAACCCGCGGGTGTAGACGGCGATATCGGTCCGACGGGGAGGGAAAATCCTCTCCATTCTTGTGCTAATCACATTTACTTTCGAAGGTGACGTTGGATGCTCACGAGGTTCTTGCTTACGAAGGAGTCGATGCCTTCCCTACAACCATTTCACGCGGTGTTCGTAGTACCGGCGATGAGCTGGGGCCGACGAGGTCAGTTGACATGAGGACCTTCTGGATAGACGCGAGTTGATATGCTTCCGCAAACGAAACGGGGAAATTTGATTGCCCTGACCGCCTCAAAAACTTCCGCCGCGCGTTTGCAAGGTCCGAGATCAATGCCGTTTCGTTGAAATCAGCACTCATGAAAATGACGCCCAAACGACGAGACTATGATCCAACGGGATTTGTGTTCCCAGCACCTCGGACCCTTGAAGGCGCCGGTCAAGGTGGCAGTTTGGCTGTCAAATTTCTCGGAGGGGTTCTCACATCCATTCAATCATCCTTGAAGAGGAGCGGGTCCAGGTCTCGCTGTCCTCGGTCGGCTGTCCTGCGGCGTTGTGGAGGACATTCCCCAGTCTCACGCAGTACACGGGAGCGGTCAGCTGGTATTCGCGCTCCGGACTTGGAGTGGCGTTTAGGCGAAGTGCAACTGCTCCCACCGCCCATTTGGAATGGGTGGAGTGAGTCCGATGGGTAAACCTCCCTTTGACTCCATGACATCCGTGGAGAAAAGGAGCGACCGTCAACCCAAAGGGTGATGATAACCTAGGTCTGGAGTTGGTCTGGAAGCAGTGGCGTTGGCCCCCTGGAAACGGAGTCCTTGCGTGCGCTCTAGGTTTTAATAATGACAAAGCTCCATCGGCGCGCTTTTTGTGGCCCAGATGGGTTTCAGGGGCCCCACACCGCCTTGGAAGCTGAAACTCGCGTTTGAGGGGTTCGGGATCGGGGACAATCAAACCAGCCGGTGCGCTTTTGATGATGAGGGCTCTCAGGTACATACGCAGGATTTTTTTACGGGTCAATCAGTGCCTGGAGATCTCAATAAATCGAGCCCAAGTAAGCACATGGCTCTTGCATCTCATCATCGTCGTCATCATCGGAGTTGGTGAGTCTCGCGTTTTTATTACAAACTTATTACAAACAATGACCCAGAAGACCTGAAGCCGAAGACGCGCCTTTTCGCGCAGACACATTGGAAATTGAATATTGAACATTGACCACGCCACGTCACCAGCTCGGGAAAAAAAGCTCAACGATTGCAACGTTGAACATTGAACGTTGAACGCGAGGTTCCCTCCCACACACAGCCACGTCCACCGATCGCGTCCAGGAATGGAGCGGCTTCCGTTTACATTCTACGCCCTCGTCCAGATCGCGTTCCTCTTCGTCCACTATCCGACCACAGGTCGATTTCCCCGAATAGCCTCCCTCATCTGTCTCATTGTCCTCCTACTCTACTGTTACACGGAATATTCACTTCAAAGTCCTGGAGAAGACTACGTCCTCGGATGCACCAATGGCATACTCATGGTCACAGCCGTTCATATGACCTTCTCCTGCCCCGAGTTCCCCGACGGATTCCAGCGGACCGGTCCCGCAACCAAAGCCGAATCCACCCCAAGCGAACTCCCATTCGTCCAGAAACTGGGTTGGATGGCGGAACTCGCAGGTAATATGCGGAGAATCGGCTTAACGCGTGACGGTGGAGCAGTGGGAGGGGCCACCGTGGACGTGAGTGCCGATGGACACGGGCCAACGAGCTCGAGCGCGCGAAGGCGTTTCGTCATATCCAGAGTCACCCTCTCGATTGTGTGCCTGGCAGTGTTCCACCTCTCCATCCTCCACCGACCCCAGAGCTCGCCCATCGGTTTAGCGCTCCACGAAGACGCTCGTTACGGAAGACTCCCACACTCCAATTCTTTGCTTCTCCAAAGGTTTTGGCAGGTTGCCGTGTGGACAGCGGGTGTCGTCTCGGAGATGACATTCCTCCAAACGACCGCCGCCGCGTTGTCGGTCTGGCTTGGTATTTTCGAGCCAGAAGACTGGCCACCCATGTTCGGTTCCCCATCTCACGCCTATTCCGTGCGGAGGTTCTGGTCGTAAGTGTTAACCGACTCTCCACAAACATGATCCACACATCGACTGATCGATTCGCACGCTCCCACACACCAGAAAAACGTGGCATCAAGTGCTCCGAGCGGTAAGTCTATTCCCAGTGAGGCGACTTTGGTTACCACACGATCTGATCCCGCGAAACGACGTTACTCCAACTTTCTCTCAGCCACTCGAATGGTCAGGCGTGCACTTTGCCCAAAATGTCCTAAACTTGGAGAGGGGAACCATCGCGTTCATGATCGCTCAGATTGCGGCCGCGTTCTTCGTATCAGCTGTGGTGCATTTAGGTGGAGACTACGCAATCCATCGCAGCTTTGGGAAAAGTGGGCCGACGTTCCAATTCTTCCTTTTGCAACCCGCTGCTATCCTGATTGAGGAGATCGCGATCCGCGCCGCCCGATGGGTCCCCTTATCGACGCGCGGTCGGGGTCAGGCGCCGAGGATGATGTGGAGAGCGGTGGGGTATCTGTGGGTGGTCTCATGGTTCGTTTGGTGCGCACCTCCCTGGTTGGATGCGATAAGCCTTGCTGGTGGTACTACCAGAACGAGGCTTATTTCACTGAAGATGCTCGAGAGATTGGCTTGACGATCGAGAGATGTGCGCTGTATACTATGTAGTCTATCATGATAGCTCTTGTTCCAGAGGTCGCCAAGACGATCATCCACCGCTCCCACACTTCCGTTCCACTTATCCCCGCTCTCACGACGATAACGAAGCCAGAAGACGCTTCTGTCAAATTGTACTCTCTCGATCGACCTGCTGCTCGAAGAGGTGACGATCCCGCGACGATCCCTTACAAAAGTGTCCAGTTCTTCGGGACCGTGGACGTGTTCGTGGTCGACACACGACCATTCCGATGAGAAAGGGAACGGATCGTCTGGGGCGTCGGATGCGTCTCGAAACCGCAAAGCGCCCATCACAATTAATTCCGAATGTCAATCGGCGTATGTTCCTTCCGAGTCCGCGGAGGAGGGTGGGGGGACTTACTTTTCCGAGGGTGTTCCGTGCGTGGCGTTTTTTTTTTCCTTCAGTTCCTGGAAGTTACCATGTAAGGAGCGGCCAATTAATCTCTTGTCATCGTTGCTTGACATACCCCCATGCTTTTTTTTTTTGGCGCCCCTCTCTCAGCTCTCGACCTCGTCTAGTACTTACGCCGGGTATCACACCTTTCTGGGCCTCATCCAGCTCTCGAGCGGTATAACGTCGACCGAAACCCATTGTACCCTCCAATACAGTGCTTCAGTGCTTCCGAGGAGATATCTACATAGTGCACCCTGGACATTCTTCGGAGAACGAGACCCAATCCGATACGTTATCATCTCTGACCGATAACTCCTTCAAGCCGCGGGCGCTCTCTGGGGGGATATACGCTATACCACACCCAAAAAAACTTGTTCATCACCATCGATTGGGTTCCGGTTTCAGATACGAGCGGCTACGGAAAGACCGGGGGACAGTCATCCTCCCCCCCCCCCTTCACACTGCCGGGGCGATCGTCATCCCCCGCGGTAAACTTTTTGTTCTGCTGATGCAAGGACGTCTTATCATGGCTATCGTGCTATCATATGTAGTGGTACGACATCGTACACGTTTACATACGATCAACTCAAAGCAACCCCCGAGTCAAGAAGCGCCGCCACAGTGTCCAACGTGATCCTTGTCCTGAGAGGAAACCAGTTTTAGAGGCCGTGTTGTGTACGTTTAGGTCAGAGCCCCAAGGCCATACCCTTTTCGACACGCCCACTGACTTGCGGTAATTGGACATCAGGGCTGCGATCATGACCCACATACACATTAGTACTACGCACACTACCTGGCGGCTGCGCTACGTGTAACGAGGGAGAAGAGAGCCGCAAACATCGCAAAGGGCGTTACCAGGTGAATGCGATGATATCAATGACTCTGATGATGCCCTGCAATTGTAATACACAGCAAAACGGTCTAGACCGAGGATTGTATGGGGGGTCCTGATAGAGGGTCTCTTCGGTCTCGTGGTAGGATTCCATTGAACACTCGAAACCCGCCGATACCCTGAACTGCAATCTACGGGACCGCTCTCATCCGGCGTTTAGCGTTTTCTCGGATAAGAGGCAGTCCCCAAGATAAGGGCGAAGCGAAACGATTGGAGGATGCAAACGACCACCAAAAAACCTCTACTGTTCGTTATCACCCTCTTATGCCACGCACCGCCCATCTGACTGGGACTTAGAACGCGGGTCAGATTTGGTGGTATTTATGTACTATGCGGGGGATGCGGGGGATGACGGATGACATGGACAGACAGGCGGACTAAACAAAATTCTTTCTGTATGCGGGTTTCAACGGGGGAAACATAAACGTGATGGCTCTAACCAGGCCGGGAGCTCAGATCCCAGAACGCACCGAGAGGGGGCTCTGGTTTGGCACTGGAGCGGGGAGGCTCCAGCTAGGGTCGAGAACCCTTCCAGTATCACCCAGCCTAACGTTAACCCCACCCCCGCCCCCCTCCACGCCCCCGCAGGTGCCATTATTAAATCTTTCCACTTCACTGGTCTGGATCTTCAGAATCAGATGGGGGCACGCGACATTTTTACGCTCTCTCTCGCTACGATTTTCACCGATCGGCGATTATGTATGTATGGGAAAAATTGAATGGTAAACGTCAGACAGAGAGATTGGCCAAGTCCCCGCCACATCCATCATGATCAGTTGTGTGTGGCGAGAGATTGTCAGCCCCTTCCCCAACTCGTGGCCGACGAAGAGCGAAACGATGCTGGACGGGTGGACCTCTTATCTCGAAAACTTTACCGCAGTTCCGATATGAACGCGTGAAGCGGCCGGCAGGCAATGCATATGAGCACACATCAGTTGCGATCCTCGGACTGGCCATTTGCACAAATTTAGTGGTCCCGAGAAAGAAAGCGCAAATTCCTCGTGTGCTGTGCGGGTGCCGGCCAGCGACGCCTAACATCGCCAAGTCGCCGTCGTTAAATCAGCGGCGCGAATCAAATCACCGATAGTGGCCGAACTTGTCTGTATATTACCAAAACCTCTCCGTGTCGTACACTAAGCTATTTGCAATGTCGGTCACGAGGGGAGTCGGGGAGATTGGGGAGGTGAGAGAGTGAGGATGTTTGTACACGGGTGGTAGTAGAACAAATAAGGATACATGGAGGACAATCGAACTTGATAAACAGCATGGCGGAAGTGTCAGTATGAGAACAACTAGTTAGGGTTAAATGCGTGAGTGAGCCCGTCTAGGAGAAAAAAAAAAAGGGACACGAAGCGAGGAAGCGAGGGGAAAGGGGAAACATCATACAGAGAGGGGAAAAGGTATCTGGGAGCGTGTTGGAGGATGCGAATGTCGTCTTGCCGGTGGCGCCACTACTTCCGTCTTTGACGGCGCAGTCCCCGAAGTAGGGGGGAGTGGGAAAGAACTCAACGACGATGGAGTCTTTGGCGAAATCGACCGGTCTGACCCCGATGGGGAGCTGGTGAAATCTGTCGTGACATCATCATCGTCTTCATCTGAATCGCTCCACTTCGAGGAGCCTTCCTCCTCTTCATCATCTTCGCCACCCCGTTGCTGGTGGGTGGGTGATGATAATGGAGAAGTGTACGCCACGCGGGGTTTCGGACTGAAGAACGCAGAGATGAATGGCCGTTCCAGGGTAAGGAGGTCCGCCTCCGTCACTCGGAGCTGAAAGTCGAGAACGTCGAGGAACTCGCGCTCGATTCTGCTGATATCCCTGGGGCTGAACACACCCGTGGCGAGCGCCCACTGGGGGTTTTTCAGCGAAGTGTCGTTATGGTACTGCATGAATCAACCGATTCGGTCAGATACACAGCAACCCAACAAAGCTAATGATAAAGTGCACAGACCTTTGTCGCACACACGAGGGCACCTAGGAACACCCGTTCAAAGGCCCACTCGGGCTTGGCGATGGTGATGTACGGTTTCGCCCGAGCGATGTAGATCGCCGCAGTGAGGAGAGCGGGCACCCCGCACTGAGCTCGGCAGATAACAGAGTGAACGAAATGCCTGAATTTGAAGTTGGAGTTATTCCTGTCGGGCAGCCGACCACGTTGAGAGGAGGAGCGATGACCCAGGCCGTGGTTGACTACGTCAATGGTGGCGTCGACGAGATGGTCGACGATGCATCTCGAGAGGGGGAGGTTAACGAGACGGATGAGCCTGGCTTGGGAGGAGGAGGGGTTCATTGCTCGAGAGGTGGAGGGTATGGGGAGGGGACAATGAGATACACAGGGGCCCGTTCGTTATAAAGTTCCATGTTCGAGATGACCAATTGGAAAAGGGAAACTAGACAAGGGGTGCCCGTCACACAGTCACGCTCTACGATCGTTACGTTGTCACATCCCGCGATCGTACCAGATGATGTAACCGCTCAGGCGGATCTTTGGTACGTTTTACATCACTGCAGTGGTCATGTGGACACAAGCGAGAGGCGAGACAATCCATTACAGGGCAATCTTCGAAAAGAAAGAGCCAGCTAATCCTAACATATTTGTACCAGGGCGGTTGGACGCCATGCCGTATATACAGCTAAATACTTAGAAATAATAACTATACTATCGATGGGGGTCAAGAACGTAACGAAGGGCACCCCAGAACTTTGAGGGCAGACGATGACGATTAGAAGGAAGGGGGGAAGGTAAATGAGGGTGGGTAGTATGATAGGCGATGTACATTGTGTAATGAGCAGCGATATGGTTAATCGATAACATAATGGACGGTTGACGATGATGACGATGATCGATGAAGGAACTTTTACAAGAACAAACCTCCGCAAGGGGGTGGGTGGGAGAGAGTAGACGGAGAGGGAAACGAATGGCGGAGAGGGGGGATCATAACCATATCCGGGTTGAATGTGAGATGGCGTTCTGGGATTCGCATCCCTTTCCGCCCAGAGATGCTGGTGAACACCACTGGTTTGGGAGGGGGAAGGAATTAAGGATATCCAGAACGCCGGGAAGGCCCAGGTCCATTACAGGACGACAGGGCCTTGAGGGAGTAACGCCCGATGACGCCGTTTGCCTTGAGTAAGACTCATGGCTGGTGGGATTTAAGGGAGGGGTGATAGGTGACTGTGAAGAGTCGGAGGAACACGAGCCGTCACTGTCACTCCATGAGGATATCTCGTTATCTTCCGAATCGAGAGAGCGGCTGCAGTCAGGAGACGTGGTAGTAACAAGAGGAGATTCGGAGGCGGCGTTGTCGAGCGGGTTGGTGTATAGTGAGTGGAAGGAATGGTGATGGGACAGGATGTCATCCTCGGAGATAGAGAGATCCCAGTTGAGAACCTGGAGAAATTCTCTTTCGATCCTGCCCACATCCCGCTTGCCAAAGACACCGGTGCACAGCGCCCAGTGAACGTTTCGGAGCGTCGAATCGTTGGTGTACTGGGAGGGTGCAGATCACGTCAGGATGAAACAACAAAAAGCAAAGTGTGCGAAACGAACCTTAGCGGCTAAAATAAGCGCTCCTAGGAACACACGTTCGCAGGCCCACTGCTCCGTCCCAATGGAAAGGTAAGGCATTGCGCGGTGAATGTAGACGAGGGAGGCGAGGATGACGGGGGTTTTCATCTCGGACCGGGAGAGCACGTTGGAGACGAACTCGGTGAACTCGGCGTGGTGATAGGAATCTTTGGGGTTTGGGGTAGCGAAGGAGGAGGCGCGACCGAGGGCGAAGTCTACCGCTTCCACGGTGCACTGAACGACATAGTCTAATGAACCGAACAAGTGTGAGCGGCATAAAGGGGTGGAGTTTTGTGGGTGGAAGCTTACCAATTAAGCAGTCGCTCAAAGCTAAATCAACCAGTTGGAGGGTTGCGGTAGAATGGAGGGAGGCATCGACCAAAGACGCAGGGTGGAGGGAGGATGGCATAGAGGAGCGGAGGAGGAGTAGTGGACGGCTGAGGGACGGGAACTTTGGCGGGATGAGGCATGGTCTTATATTCGGCAGACAAAGGGACGCCAGGCAGGATCTGTGCTGTGACTCTGGGCGCCCGCCGTGGGTAGCAGAAAGTGTCGGGAGTGCTAAGGTAATCCGATCTCCTTCCTGATATGGTAAATCCCTAAATTGCAATCTGCCCCTCTCGCTAGTCCCGTAATGTCGTATCTTCCCACGTCTGTCAACGGGAAGTCATCAACCCATTCTCGGTCCAGTGGCGGCAAGGCGCTCGACCATCGGGAAGTTTAGATACCCAACCCGTGAGATTCGTAATCTATCAATTCTGGCCCAACCACGTCCGCTTCCCTGCTGCTGGGGGAAAGGAAAGGAGAAAGAGCCCAACTCGTTTGCTGAAACATCTTTTACGACCACTCACACGCGTCCACGGGCTGTTGCCCATCGGGAGTCGTGACAGTCGGGAGAACTATGCGTCTCGGGGTCGGCTATTGCGGGAGGGACTCGGACCGAGGGCGGAAGTGAAGGGTAGAACGCGATCGTACCGGCGGCGTGGCGTTTGCTCGGAGGGTGGGGAAAAAAAACTAGAGGCGCCGGATTTGTGGATGACGGTGCCGTAGGTTGATTTCGCTGCGAACGGAATGATGATGCGCCATTGAGGCGATGATTTCTCAAGGCACGCGGCCAATTCGAGTCTCACGGTGAATCTCGTCCCCCCAAGCACTGTGTATTCAAACCCAGCGAGAGACCGCAGCGCCGTTTCCCCGCGGGTATATCCCTGACAGGCGAAAGGGATATTTTTTTTTGCTGTGCCCCGATTGCCGAAACTTCCCACGCGTCCGGGCCTCCGAGGTGGGGGGGCGGAACAAAGGGGAGAAAAGCTGAACCTCGAGTCATTGTGCCACAGCCGAGGGTGTTCCAAATCCGCGCCCAGTCACGTCCACATCCTCGCGACGTGGCGACAACTGGCAACAATCACGCGCGTTGAACTTTGATCTCCCACGTGGGGTTCAGGGTTTCCCAAGTCATGTGACACCGAGACCCCTTGTCACTCTTTGGATAGCTCCCGGCCTGCCGACTTTTTTCCCAATCATGGCGACCCCGACCGCTTCAACCTCCACTCAACCGGCTCCGAGTTCAAAGCCATTGGTGGCCACCGGTGATTGGACGAAAAATCTCGTTCATCTCGCAAAGACCGCTGAACTCAAGTATGCATCGAACACGTCTGTCGAGCTAGAGAATGGAATAAATGATCCTTCCTCGTAGGAAACACGCTCTCACTCTACAACTTCATACAGCGCATATACTTTCTGCCCATGAATCATTGGAACAAAAGAACAAGTCGATCCAGGATCTGAAAGAGCAGAAGAACAAGTTGAGCATCCGTTTCTATCACCCCGTCCACGTTTTTCTCTCGAGGTAGCCACCGCGCCTCCTGGACCCCTGGAATGCTGATCTTTGTTGCTCGATCACTTATTTTTATTTATTTGCGCCCAGGCTGGAAAGCGAGAGGAATAAACTGCTCAATGCATTACGAGAGGTTCGCCTCTTCTGCTCCCGCCCCGCCAGCCGTACTGAGTCCCTCTAATTTGTAGGTTAATGAGGACAGAGACAAGGTCAGCCCTTTTATCCCCCCTCATTTGGTTCGCCTCTCACCTCATCGGAACCCTTCCGCATTTCACATCCTCATCGTCGCCGCCGCTTCCGCCCTTTGCCGCCGGTCTCGATTTCCCCATTGTCCTCTCGGAATGGCTACCGCAGGCGGACATAATGGAGGCCACTTTGGCTCGCGAGTTCGTATACGCACCCTCCGCCGGTAACGTACTTATTCAGCTTGACTTTCTTAGATGTTCCGACCTTCGACTCAAAATCCAAACAATCACGGATGGCGAATACGCGATTGCCAAACGTGACGTTGAGCAACTTCGCATCGAGCTCGGTCAGCCTCCCCTTCCAAACCTCCAGGAGACGCTGGAAGAACGTAAACGAGAGTCAGTCATCTCCCTTTTCCAGATTTCTCTCTGACCACTACTGATCGGTGTACTGTATTGTCTCCCTCAGATTTTTACACCAGCAGCTCGCTAGCAATCAGAACATTCCCAAAGTCACCCCCAACAAACGCCCTCACTCTGCTATCAATGGCGGCACTACTCCGGCAGGTCCCACCAATGCCACAGAGGATGCAATCGCCACCAGGGAACCCGAGGCCGCTCCACCTCCACAGCCTGGAAAGAGACCGAGGGGTCGCCCCAAGGGAAGCAAGACCAAGAAGAAGCATACTGATGCTCCTCCTAAGGAGGGAGAACCCATCGCACATTGACGGCCTTTTTACGGTCATCCTCTTTCCCTTCTCTCTCACACATTCACTCTCGTTATACCACGTCTGCATGTATTCCCTCGTTCTGTCACCATGCTCTGCCGTCTTGTAACTTGTCCTTTCCATCAGTGCCCAGAACGCTCCCGTGTATATATAATAATAATACCATTGTGTTTCTCATGCTCGGTGATCGTGAGGCTACGGATTCATAATTTGGTAAAGAAAGAGAGAGAAATTAACCCCGTCTGATGGTCCACCTCGAGCGAGGGGAAGTAACGTCTGAATAATATACCGGGATAACCGTGAAGATCGTGTTCTCTAATGGGCGAGGAGGGATGGGAATGGCAAACACGAGATGAAAATGAAACGAACCGTAGGTGCATCAGAGGAGGAAAGGGAAGACAAGAAGCACCGGTGATGGTAGCCCTATGGTTCCCCCGTTGGAACCGGGACCGCAGGCACTGGTTGTGTTTGGGTCGCCACCTCCTCACCATCTCCCGTCTTGGCCGTTGTCTCAGCTTGAGGCGGTAATGGCTTGTCGTCGCTTGGGTCTCCCGCCGGCTCATCGAGATCAACGACTACCCTGTTTGCATTCTCGTCATCTGCATATGTCACCGGTCTCGTTACCTCCAACACGGAATCGCTATTGCTTCTCTCCTGCATCCCCGGCCGGGTTTTCTTATCCCTCGACGAGACCTTGCGCCAGATTCCGATGCTCGCCAGTTTGACCATGTGACCAAGCGTAATAAGGGGATCCTCGCCCTCCTCCTCGTCATCCGCCGACCGCCAGAGGTGTCTCGGCGGCCGGTCTGGGTCCTCGTTGTCACGCATAATCTGTCTCCGGTGGGCGAGCATCTGCGAGCGGGCGGCAACGCCCAATGTGTGGCTATGTTTCCGTTTCTTCGGGCGTTCGATCTCGGGAAGGGGCGCGAACTTGACACTTGGCGTCCCAGGGCTCGTCGGAGAGGGTGGCGAGGATGGGTCTGTGGAGGTCGGAACGCTTCGGTCGGTGAACGAGGAGGTACGGAGAATACTTGTTCCTCTACGGAGTGCAGGGGAGGACGCCGACACGTGGAGCGGACGGGGATGGTTCTTGGTGATCGGCTCATATTGCGGAACAGGGGGCAGGGTCTCTACAGTTTTATGGAGTGACGTGGTGCTTGCATTGCGTACGGGGCCAGCGGGGATGATGCAACTGCCCTCGCGAGACTGTCTAGCCGACGATGTAGCGGACTCGGCCGTAAGTGTCGAATCCCGCGAGTTGCTCAAAAGGGTTGGAAAATCGACCCTTGTTGGTGACGACCGAAATGAATCCGGCTCTTCTGTAAGCGTTTTGGCCGGAGAATCGGGAGAATCCTTGGAGGCGGAGACGGGTGGCATATCATCTAAGGCGAGCTGCTCGAGTAACTGGGCCATGGGAGAGGGAGAAACGAGTGATGGCGGTTGAGGCTGCATCAAGGTCGCGAGGGTATAGATGACGCAGGAGGGGTAGGAGATAAATCTGCCAGAAAAACCCGCAAGGACCGCTGTAGACAATGAACACTAGTCAATACACAACACAGCCAGCTGGGAGGGTACACAGACTGAAAACCACGGACCGACGGATTCGAAAGAGATTGAGAGCGAATGCGGTTACGTAGGTTACGTAACTACGATCGCTCCGCTTGTCGCCATCGCTCACGTGGGAATCCTGATGGGACGCGCCTTGCTTTGAACTTTGAACATTTGGTTTCCCTTGGGCATCATCCGGAAGCCCTCGTGGCCTCTTCTTCGGACCCGGCTGGCATCTGATTCCCCCCGTCCCGAAAGACCAAAGCCTCCTCCTCAACCGCCGGTTCCTAGCCCGCCCACGGTTGCTTCCGATAAACCCCAGGGCCGACCGGCTATATCTCTACCGGGTCATCAGATAGGACGCTCAGGCGAACCAAAATCACCGAATGTCGACATCCAGCAGGGCTCAATCCCAGAGCTCGAGATACAGTCGAAAGAGGTCCAACACCGCCCAATCCGCGTACAAGTCGAACACCGTTCCAGCCCCATCACCATTGGCCGCTCCACCCTCGATCAAAGTTGGGGAATCGAAGACCCTTGCCGCGTGGGTGCACGATCAGGAAAAGTCGGAAAAGTCGGCTGTGATCTTCAACCACAGCTGGTGGCCCGGGATCAATGAAGGCGATTTGTTGAGAGTCACCCTCGGAAACTCTGACTCCGGTTTCCTCTTTTTTGTCCCGAGGGAGGACTGCAATTCGGTTAGGCCTCAGCTGCAGGTGTGTGACTTTCTCGCCCTGGAGGCAGACGCGTGGAGCTTCTCATGTGACGGTGCCCCTATCCTGTTCTTAAGATATCCATTCCTGGTAACATTGCCGAGGTATTCGGTATCAGGAATAACGGTGAAATAACGGTTACAAAGGTACGCAACAGTATAAGCTCCAACTATGCAACCCGGAACCTAAAATCTCTATTCTAGCTCGATAAAGATTCATGCAAAGCGGAATATGTAGAGTTTGCATTCCAGGACCAGTACCTCGGCCGAAATGAAATGTGGAGACTAGGGCAACATCTCGTGGGGAAATGCGTCTACGTCGACCAGGAAATCTCATTCATGGGCGTAATAGCAGCCAAGGTGACGGCAATCTACGTCGGAGGCCATAGGGTGGGTTCCGACGCAACTTCCTCCGTGATCCCTGATGTGCTGATATATTGGATGTGATTGGATAAGGTTATCGCAGGCTGCATGACCTGTGCCACGAAAACAATATATCGTTCCCTGTCTGCGAAGACGACACTCTTCATTCAAATTTGTAAGGAGTTTTGGCAGTTTGCGGATGATGGAGAACGATATTATGAGAAGGTGGTTCATTCTTTCCTGCCGGCATTGTGTACTAAGTGGCGCGAAGCTGGAACCAACCACATCGTGACCATCGTCCTCGTGTCCAGGGTTTTCTATGACCAGTCGGAGATCGACTACGCCGCCGGCCCGCTTCGGCGAGATGACGAAGGGAGGTGGTATAAGGATTTCTATCGGGTGATAAACGACCTGGAAGTCATCTATGACTGGAAGTCGACGTTGGTTAGCCTCAAGGACTCCTTTTGGGCCTTCCAGCGGGACATTCTATTGACCCACCATTACCACCAAGCATCTTTGGGGCACTCGTCAACCTCTTCTCAGGCCCCTCCCCTTCCTAGACTCGTGGGGCAGCTCTCCTACGCTCACGATGGACCGATTCTAGAAGCATTGAATATGTCTCTGAACCCCACAGAGACCCATTACATTGACCGGTCGCTGTCCTTGACCGGTGTGTCAATGATCATCATCACTCCGGGCACAGGGTACTTCCGTGTCTCGAAGCATCTCCTCCGCCTAACCACGACTCGCTTGGTCGACCAGGGATTTGCCGTGGACCTCATCACCCTCACAAAACCCCCTTTGCATCAGAGCCCGATCTTTTGTTTTTGGGGTGTAGAACCGGAGCTGAAGGGAGGAGGTGGGGCGACGGGTAGCTTGAGGAGTATGGATCCGCTCTGGGGTGGAGATGACGATCCACACGAATCGCTGGGGAAGGAGAGGACGATGTTTTGGTGGGAGCCCTTCTGGATGTCGGTCTCGTTTTGGAATAAGCAAATGGACCTACCCTTCCGGGAAGACAGGTACGCGGAGTAAACCCTAATCCGCCCACGTAAGTGGCTCACGAAGTCGAATCGAACAGGTTCGTTGCCCGCGCGAAGATGTACGAGATTCGCACCCTGGGTTTACTCGACCACGACGTCCTGTCCAGCATCGAGATTCCATTCCTACCCAAGTTCTATTCAGAAACTATGCCAACACCCGTGAGGGAGCACTTCGGGGGTTCGATATCCAAGGAAGATGCTGACAAGTTTGACCAAGATGTATTCACTCTTTCGCGAAACGTCAGGCCGCCTATGGTTTCCAGGAATTCTTATGCTTCTTCGGGGAGTGGGACGATCTTGTCCTCCTCATATCGGTCGGTTGGCGGGAGGCACATGCAGAGGACCGGGTCCCTCGCCATTCCTCCGATCGAAGAAAGCCCACGGCCCTCGTACGCAGAACTTCTGGCCGAGGGTAGCGAGCGATTATCGATGCTTTCGGCGGCGCCCCTCAGCACCTCTCCATCCCGCTCTTCAGTACACTCGAAAGTGTCCGCACGGTCCACTTCCTCTGAATCCGCGAGCGTGTCCGGGGAGTCGCGGAAGGCGGGGTCGAGATTCGCCCCAGCGTGGTTATTTAATCCGTTCAGGAGTGGTCTCAGTCAACCACAGACCTCGAACGTTTCTGCTTCTGCGGTGACGAGTCCCGTCCTGTCAACAACGCCTATCATTACACCTTCTCCTTCCGCCCTCACACTCACTTCCTCGGGACTCAAGACCCCCATCCCCCGTTCCCCCAAACCTGTCAATATCCACCCCCGAGCATCGCCGAGGAGCTCTGTCCTGAGCCGAACACTGGAAGATGACAGCAACCTTCTACAGCATAGGGGCTCATTAACTCGTACCTCGCCACTCAACACCCCTCCTCGTACGGAAGCGACGATCACGATCATGCGAAGAACGGGAAGTGCACAACGCGACTCCTGTGTTCCATTTCCATCCTCGCTTCCCACCCGAACCAACCCGTCATTCCCACGAGAATATGTTCCTTATCCCCAGTCGTCCCTGGCCAGGAGGTGGCAGCACGTCTACCCCGAACCGTTGTCCAGGATGGAGATCAAATGGAAGTCGATGGTCACTCCCGCATGTTTGCCTCTGACGATCGAACACTTCCCGACGAAATCGGAGTTGGAGACTTCGTACGACATATTTTCGTACGATTTTGTGGTGGATCCTCCGGAGATGCGGTCGTTCCTGGTGAAGCCTCCTGTGGTCCCGGAAGGCACAAGCAAGGGTGGGGCGAGGAGGGCTTGGGCTGCGTCTATCATGCGGGAAATGGTCGCTTTGCGACTCGCCCAAGGGTTCCAGTTCATCCTCAAAACTTCCACTCCCAACGCCACCAAACCCACCCCAACCCTCACGAGATACCCTCGCCGCCCGTCTGTATTCATCCCCGAAGAGGAGTTGAGCCCTCAGGCTGCGGGGGCCGCGGATGTGCTGAACAACCCGAACGACCCGGTGTATTTGAGCATGAGCAACGAAATCCACCAGATCTCGTATACGGGGGAGGCGGTCAGGGTGAGGAGATATGTGAGAAGGATGGCGGTGAGCACCCCGATTGAGTACCAGTGTTTGATTTGGCCGAAGTTGGGAGAGGGGTACACAGAGTTGAAGACATCGTTTGTGTCCCATGGGTTGGAGAATTACGGTTGGAACAGGTTGGTAGTTCCTCACATGTGTTTGCTCAAACGAGTGCTGAAGGTCATCTTAGGCTCGACATGCTTATCGCGGGTTACGAAAATCAACTCCACGAATCTCTCAGGTATTGGCGAACGAGGTTCATCGTGATACCTTCTGCGGATTCACCCGTCACAAATATCGGACCAAACGGCGAGAAACTGGATGACGAGGAGATCCGTCTTGTTGGGATGGAAAAGCTTGCGGAGCTTTTCTCCCGTGTCAGATGGCAGGCCTCGGATGGCAGTCTCGGAACCGGACCTCAGACCCAACACGTCGTCAGGTTCCTACCGACAGATCTGGGTCCAGCAACGTGCGTCCTTGACGAAGCGCTTATGAACCGTCTGGATGAAATCCACGCCTTTGGGCCATTGAGGAAGAACATGAGGAGCGAGAAGGAGATTTCGCAGATGAGTTTGGGTGCAATCGCGAGAGCGATGAGAGAGGATCCTGTCAGTTTGCCGATCAAAGACCATAGGTGGCAAGGGAAGATCTACGCGGACGCTTTTACTGGGTCAGATTTTGTAAATTGGTTGGTCAAGGAGTTCCGGGACGTTTCATCGAAGGAACAGGCGGTTGAGGTTGGGGGGAAGTTGCAAGCCCAAGGTTTGTTCGACCATGCGAGGAGGACTTATGGGTTCCTGGATGGGTGAGTACATTCATCTGTTCTTGTTAGCCATCGCGACTAACCGGTGGGGTAGGCATTATTTCTACCAGTTGAGGCCCGAGTATTCCGCGCCATTGACCCCTCGAGGATGGTTCAGAAACACGAAATACCCTTCGACGTTTGGGGTGGGAGAGGGATCCGGGTTTTATCCGGCTAACAGCCGGTCCTCCCGTCGTGCGAGGAAGCGTCTTATCCTGAGTCAAAGTATGGTCATTGACATCGATGGAAACAAGGTATGTCTCCGAGTGCTCGGTCAATTTCTGACCGCTGAGGTGACATCGCAGAAGAGTGATCAGGCCGAAACCGTCATCCTGCACCATGATATCATTCATAACCCCGCCACCTGCTTCCACTTCGAGTTGCAATGGATTGGGACGACGGCTCGCTGCATCGAGGACCAACTCAAACAATGGAGTAGGACGATCGAAAGATACGGTCTGAAACTCGTCGAGGCATACGTCGACCAGATATGCGACATTCGAGAACAGAACCCGCTCCAATCGTGCTACCCTGTTAGGCTCTCCGTCCCTCCTCCCATCGTGCACGATTTGGACAAAAGGGTGCCAGAAGGCACGCAGACGCAGAACTACTTTGAGCGTGCGCTGCTACGGAAGTTCGGGTTCGTGTTGGATATAGAGGCTGTGGGCACCTACCCGGAACAAATCGACCCGATTTACTCGTACCGAAGGGCACCATTCAAGTATTCCCAGTGGGTCCATCGATCCGGCGTGGTCTTTGCGCAGATCCTGGGAGGGACCAGCGGGTTTTTGTTCCTGACTAACCGTCTCATGGCCCCAGGCCGAATGGGAACTTCGTTGAAG
>Ga0307511_10002397_pt1 | contig 19594 bp, 24 predicted proteins | sample 13_EM_MG_FD_200266 | JGI IMG/M metagenome (GOLD analysis project Ga0307511, IMG submission 200266) | Populus trichocarpa ectomycorrhiza microbial communities from riparian zone in the Pacific Northwest, United States - 13_EM | ecosystem: Host-associated > Plants > Roots > Unclassified | place... | reverse complement strand
ACCGTCCCACTCCTCGTCCTCGTCCTCGTCCTCGTCCTCGTCCTCCTCCCATCCTCCATCCTCAGCATCTACATCCATCGCATCAACAGCAACGCCGTCTTCTTCCCAGCGGTCTTCCTCTTTCTTTCTCTTCTTCTTGTCTTTTTTCTTCAGCTTCTTCAGCTCCTCTTTCGGTGGTTTGCTTTGAGATGGCACGATGTCATCGACGTTGATATCATCGTCCCAACCTGGTTTTTCCAAATCGCCAAGGTCAATGTTCACATCATAAAGGGCAGCCATCTGGGCGTCATGTTTATCTGGATCCCAAGGGGAATCGAAGTCAAGATTGGCAAGTGCTGTGAAACGTGTGCATGAGAGACTCAAAGAATATATCCCCATGATTGGGTGGGAACGTACCTTCTTGTGAAATAGCACTTAGTCCGCCCTCTGCAGTCACCCGTTCCAATTTTCTTCCGAGCTCCTTGGCCTTTAGGTTCCTTAGACGGGCAACTTCCGCATTCTCCTCTTCTTTCCTTGAGCTTTCTTCGTGGTCGTCCCCAGTCAGCTCATCGCCTTCTCTCAACCGCGAAACCCGCTGCTGAATTGCTTTACGCTCTCGTCTGATTTCTTCCTTCCTCACGGCCAACAGGTCTCTCTTCTCGGCCTCCTTCCGTTCTTTCTTTCGTTCTCGGGCTTCCTTACGTGTCGTGGACTCACGCCGAACGGAGGCGATATTACGGGGATGGGAAGCGATGAGAGCACCTTCACTGGTTATAGCAAGATCCATTAGGTGATGTCCCAGCATTGAAAGTAGTGCGAAATTGTCAAATATCATCAGTTTCATGAAGTATAGAGGAGATCAGATATACTCACGGTTCCTCAAATCGAAAGTTGTACGATGTTTCGAACGCATCCACAAGGTCGTCGAAATCTTCTTCATCAGACAAGGTGGGACCATATTCCCTCTCCTCCATTCTATTATTCCTTTCTTCCGAGTCAGATCCATCATGGTCAGGCAGTTTGGACTTTTTTCGCCTGGACGTTTTTGAGGAATCAACAATCTCATCGTAAGTGGGAATCCTCTGTTTCGTACGGTCTATCCAGCCGCGATTGAATATATAGCTGAACATACAATGCGATGTCAAAATATGCATCGGACGGGCTGTCCTGAACTTACTTGATCAAAAATTCATGGTCCTCATCCTCTTTGGGTCTTGTCTGACCTTTCCTTTCGGAGGTCTCGGCAACCTTGGTGGCTTTCTTCTTTTTTCGCTCATCTTTGCCAGTACTATAAGCGGGAGCACTGTCTACTCCGCCGTCGATGTCAACGGTGACAAGCTGACGAAGTTCCTCCCCGACTTCTCTCTCCAAGAAGGTTTTGTATTCTTCCTCTTCCAGTTCAACCTCATCACGCGTGCGAGAACGTGGTACAAGGAGATCGTCCTCATCATCTTCATTGCCTTGTGTGACAGTCAATATGAGTAGACGCAGTCAAAACTCACAAAAATACCATTATTTAACGAGTCAATAGCTCCGTGAAACGCGGCACGCGTCTCAGATTGCAGAAGGCCTTGTTCTTCTAAGTGTGTAAGAGGTTGGGGTGAAGGAGAACGGGATGAAGTGTGTTCGTCAAGGGCAGCGGAAAGAGCGGCTTGACGTATTGTTAACGGCTTGGACTGGAGGAACGACAAGATCAGTTGCTTCCAAAGACCACATATAGCGCAGAGACCTTATCCTTTGTTTTTGTCTTGACAAGTGGTGCTCGGTCTTTAGTCCGGGTTTGTTCCTCTGTCATATGCGTTGGATTGTCAGTATTACGACGAATGGCAAATACATACCTTCGAAGACCTGTCTATCGCCATCATATATCTCCGGATCCTTCTTTCTGATACGTGCCAACGTACGAAGGATAGCAGCATCAACTGCGGGAGTGAGTTCCGCGCCGTCTGAATCTTCTGAGGTATCCTCTGAGTCTTCGGAATCTTCCTCATTGGACATGTCTGAGGCATCTGGGCCATATTTTTCTTCTACTGTGCACGGACGACATAGTCGGTACTCTGGCCACGGCAGTGCTACTATACACTCACATTTTGCGAGTTCCTCCCTCTCTTTTCTGTACTGGGAAGCTTTGGTGTAATGGTCGTTTATTGTGAGGGTGTGCAGGTCACCAGGTTCGCCATCAGAGTCCGACAACATTTTTCGTGGTGTATCGCAGACAGAAGAAGGTTACCCACACGCGAAACCGCAACTTGATATGTTGGCCTGGACAGCGCTGATTAGCAACACTACTAGTAAGGTAGTATTGCCGTAGACCTAACACTACCAATTAGTCCCGGTAGCCAAATAACAGGTGTACAAATAATTTCCTAATGTGGATATGCTCCTAAACTCTATTGTCACTCTCAGAGGCATTGTTCTGACTGGCGATGATGGCGACGACGGCTGGTATAAGTACTCTTGTCCTTTTACTTTAAGCTTTTACCTTCCCCTCACTGAAACGATGAGCAGGTTTCGCGAACATCTCTCTCTCCACCTGCAGCCCGGTCACCTCGACATCCCCATCGAACGGTCCAAGTTCTCTCCGGCGTCGACAATCGACCCATCCCCGCGATACTCGGAATCAAGCCATAGCCCGTTCAAGCAGACCCAGCTATCACCCAAGGACATTGAGGCTGGCACGCCGTCGTCTTCAACCACCTTGCGTGACAAGTTCACAAGGCTCTTCTTCGACTTGCGAACAGGTGGTTCGCCTCATCCCCAGGGCCAACGCATGTCTCAATGGCCACCGCTCAACATCGAGAAGAGGCGGTGCACCTGTTACGTTCACGACCCGCGACACGAAGCCAAGGTGAAGAAACAGAAGCGCAGGTCGCGGTGTCTTCTCATCTTGCTCATCATCATTCTCCTCTTGTTAATCGGAAACACCATTTTCCTCAACGTCCGAGTCCTCTCTCTCACGAACATGCCCTCTTCCTCGTCCACGAGCACCAATAACTCTGCTCTCCCTGCGAACACCCTGCAATGTATTTCCCAGTTCACTCTCAACGCCCCCACTTCACCTTCTGCCTACCCTTGTTCAACGTGCTTGTCAGTTCTGGAGGCAGTTCCTTCGTCCTTTATGTCGGATGATGCCAATTCCAAGGACATTCAGACAATAAACAATGCAGTGCAGTTTTGTGGCCTTCGTGCAGTATTCGAGACTGCAGATGCACAGGGTCAAGCTACTCTGGGAAATGGTAGCTGGTCGCAAAACGTCAATTTCTGCACATGGACAGGCGTCACCTGCGATACTTCTGGACGCGTATCCTCATTGTGAGTGATTTTTAGTGACTTGAACCCAATCGATACTAATACAGTGTATTGTGTTATGTTCGACAGGCAGTTGACTTATCCGGGCGTGCCTGCCACACTTCCCAACGAGATTGGTGCTCTTACTGGCCTCCAGACTCTTCAAGTCGTTGGAGGGAACACGGTACCCGGTATGTTGACAGCCACTTTATCGTATTTGCTGCGACTAACGTCCACTTGGTACAGCTGGATCCCTTCCGACATCCTTCACCAATCTCACTGCAATAACGTCCCTCCACCTCGAGTCAACCGCAATCACTGCCCTTCCAGATGCACTGTTCTTATACCCTGGGTTGGTGAACGTTTCCAATTTGGTTTTAGTGCGCAACTCGCAGATGGGCATGTCCCTCCCGAGCAGTGTAACCAAACTCACGAAATTGCAGAGCTTGTAAGCTTGGCTCCTTTATCATATCTTGTACTATTCATGACTGATTCCCTTTACTAGGCTTGTTAACTCACAGTCCTTGTCTCCGTCGCCGCTATCTACCATAGCCAGCTCTTCTTCACTTGCCTCATCGCTACAGACGCTTGATCTCACGTCGACGTCATTAACCGGGACGATACCAACCTCAATATCGTCGTTCAAGAGCTTGACGCAACTTCTGCTCGGCTCCAACAACCTCACGGGAGCTGTGCCGGTGATGCCGAGCACACTCAAGTCACTCCAGCTCAGCGGGAACTCTGCCCTCACTGGCAGCTTTGCTTGTCAGGCTGGAACGTTGCAGACGTGCAGTGTTTCGGGGACAAACGTGTCCGTTGCCGGGTGTGGTGTCTGCCAGAACTCGACGGGAACGACCTCGTAGCAAGGTTGTGATGTGCGCATTTAGTTTTTCTGCTTTTCGACTTGTCTTCTCTCTCCTGGACAGACAATGGACACGGAACATAACACGAACTTTCATAACTTGATGAACTGACGACCATAATAACATAGTATTGTAGCATTGCCAATAGTTGCATTTCGATCTTTACTGTTAATATTTGCACTCCTTCCTCGACTTCATTCATTTGATGCCAGTATGTAGCATCTCTTTGCATATGTACACGTACAGTCCTGCAATGTATTCGCCGTTAATGATGAATTGACGTATGAGTCATCACGTGGATCCCTTTGCACAAGACCACCGCGATGGCAAACGGATTGCGGGAGAAGCCTGATGAATCCAAGAAATGCCGCATACTTGAGATAGGTTTGGGCATTGCAGACGATGACAATACACCAGCTCATAGGTTTCTAGTGCAATATTCATGCGATACCGAGACAAATCAACGTGGAGAAATTGTCCCACATTGTTTTCCGATCCCCCGCCTCTTTAAACTGTCAGCATAAGTACTTTCGGTCATCCCATGGTCTGCGTGGGCTAAAACATTATTATCGCAGGTGTCCTGGCCGCCCAGCAGTCGAAGTAACAACCATTTCAAATATCAGCGAGACGGGTGAAGTCGAGGTTCCAGATGACAATACGTTCGTATCATGCTGCTGTTGTAGTGATCACTGATGGAGAATGGTCACTGACGGCGCTCTAGCGAGCTGCCCAGAGGTAAACTCTGGCAGGAAGTCCGTGTATATGATAGAGATCCGGAGAGTGGGTGAGGGTCTTGTGCCAAGTTGGGTAGAACTAGCGTGAGAACCATGAGGATGCAGCATTGTTAGATCTGAGCCCAAGTACCACACCTTTCCCTCCCTCCCTGTCGAGGGTTCAGTCTGACGCTGACCAAACTCTGCGCAACCTGACGATCCACTTCCCGCAAATCCTTCGCCGTATTCCAGGTAATTGCATTGTGTGTCATGAAGCGGAATCTGTCTGCAAGGGTACCCTCGCCAACACCAACGTCGTTCTCTGGCATCTCCAACTATCGCACAGACTCATATCGCCCCATCAAGGACCAGGGAAATGTCCCAGTAATGACCTCGTCTGAGCCGAAATCTATCGCAAGGACCCACTTCAATGAGCTATCGCAATATCTCGCAGCATATCTCGCTAAAGGTCAGTCTTTGAAGCATGGTGCACCCTTGGCATGCGCTCTGACCTCCGTTTCAGCACCCCCAAATTCGCGCTCCACAGCGCGCCAGAAATTAACGAGGCTCACAAAGCAACAGTTTCAGGAGCTGTCCACGGATGTATACGATGAACTCATTCGGCGCAAGACTAACTCGGATGAGAACGAAGGTATGTTCCGAGTTCGTCCATCGTTGACCAGTCAGTTCCCTTATTCTTTCCCCGCATTTACACACAGTGCCATGCTTACCCGCTCGAGACGACTTCCATCCAAAGCGCAATCAAGCCAGGCAGAAACTCGCTACTCTTCCTACTGCACGGTTTGAGGACCTCTCGTCCGACGTATTCTTCGAACTGTCCAGGAGGTACCCTGAATTCAAAGACGAGGTGGGTGATACTGACATCGCCCAGTCTTCGATGACCGGAACATCGCTTTCCTCATTGTTAGGGAGAAGGTGTCCCAGTATCGGGCAATTCGCCCCTTTCCACCAACGGCGAAGTGCCGTCAACTGATTTTCACACCTCACCACGCTCCGATGCCATCAACCTCCCCCCAAGCTTGCGCTCAGGGCGTGCGTCAGAAGACCGGGCAATGGACAGCGGATATGGTAGTGGATCCCTCGGTAGGAAACCCTCCGAGGACTTCAGCAGGCACAGACCGAGCGACGATGAATTCCCTGCTGGACGTCGGAGCGACGACGCATACAGCAGGTCTGGGCTCGGTGACGACACCGCCAACGTGTTCAGCGCGCGCAGGAAGCCTTCTCAGGACATGCGCATGGCCGCTGCGGCTAACGCAGCAAGCGCTAGAGTAGGCGCCAGTGTCGATTTCGGCCGCCGCCCGAGTGCGTCTGCGAGCATACGCAGCGACTCATCAGGGACGACCAACGCACAGAGTGCCACAGCCACAAGTGGGATGGTTATCCCAAACAAGAGCACGATCGCAGAAGAAGATATCGAAGTGCCGTTTGGCAGGGAAATCAGAGACAGCTTTATTACGGCTATTGACGATCGTGATCGTAGTCAAGAGGGAGGTAAGGAGGCTGATGGGGACCCTGGCACAGATGGGGAGAACGATAGTCCAATGGTCGGGCTGAGCGGCTTGAGCGCACGTTTGAGATCGCAAGGTGATCTTGATGATGACGGTGTTCGGAGTGGCGAGGATTACTTTGACAAAGTGTCCTTTGGACGAGCCTCGGTTACCTCAGACCGTTCTGCTAGCGGTCTCCCTGGCCTTGGCTCCCGGATGTTAGGCGGGAGGACGAGCGTAGGGGGTGACGAATACGAGCGATTGAGGCGCGATTACGAATTCAAAATCGCAACAATGCAGAACCGTATCACGACACTTGAACGAGATTTAGCGAACGCAGAACAACGGGAAGGGGAACTCCACCAAAGTCAACAACGTATCCGACTGCTCGAGGAAGAAGTTGACGGATTCCGCAGGGTAAGCAATCAGTTTAGCTTGCAAGTAATGATTCTGATCTTGGTATAGCGCGCAGAAGAACAGGCAACCGCGATGAGAGTTCTACAGAAAGAGCTGGATGAAGTCCGTGAACTTCGATTGAGAGAGAGAGACCGAGAGACCATGCGTATCCAGGGCGATACAGAAGAGTTGCAAATCCTCCGGGAACGTTGTGAGCATCTCGAAGAGGAGAATCGGGGTGGTTCAGCACAGGTATATCGTTTACTGATCGGGTTATCCGTAACTGACCACCCGAAAGGTTGACAACGAAATGATAGAACAACTACAGTCCGACATGGACAGTCTCGTGACAGAATTGACAGACCTCGGACGCCGTAACGACGAGCTCATGACCGCGAAGGAGGCCGACCTTGCAGTTATCAGGGATCTCGATAGCCAACTGAAGGAGTACAAGCGTCGGTACGAGCAAGCTAAGACAGAACTAAGAAGCGTCAAAGGTCAGGCTGAGGGTTTTCCTATTAACGGGCGTGCTGTGTCTGATCCTTTGTAGCAACATCTCAATTGTTTACCCAAATACCGAGGATGGACGACCAGCTCCCAATGGCTCAAGATGGGGGATTGGTCGATGTTCATGTCACGGCTTTCATATCATCCATCGATAGCCTTCTTGCGGCAGGGAGATCAAATGCACCCACTCGCATTCTCATACCAATGAAGGCTGTCATCACATCCACCTCTACAATCATCGAGGATGTGCGAACGTATGAGTCACGACCGACTAGGGTAGACGTAGACATCGATGCATTACACACTCTCCGTGAGCGAGCAGAAGCCACATTGTCGAACCTTGTGGCTGTCTCCAAGACACATGCGACAAGCTCAGGCATGTCGCCTGTCAGCCTTCTGGACGCTGCTGCGAGCCACGTGTCCAGCACTGTGACGGAGATCGCTAAGATGATTTTCGTTCGCAAAGCGACCCGTGCTGAGCAAGAGTTTTTGTCCTCGTCACCACCACCATCATATCCACAATCCCACGCTCTGCGCTCGATCGATGAGTTGCGGTTGTCCTCTAATCACGATCGCCAGACGTCAAATGGGAGTTCGAAGAATGGGGAGCTGAGTGGTAGGATGATGGGGTTTTTGGCAGATCGTAGGGATGCAACTTTCAGCGACCCTTCGAGTTCAAATACGAGCTCGCCCCCTCCTATGTTTGAACGACCTCTAGGTGATCATGGATCCAGCGACCAGCCAGCGCCAACTGAGGGTGGAGAAGACGCGTGGTCTGAATTAAGGGTATGTGGCCTGCCCCTTCTACGTCTGCACTATTCGTTGACCGCGGATGTTCGCGTAGCCATACCTTGAAGCTCAAACAGGATTAATCGTATGCGCCATACAAAACGTTCTCTCAGGCGTCCGCAGCCCCAATCCTGCACCGACCTTGAACAAGAACTTAACTGAGATTATTAACATCGTATCAAGCATTGTTGCTGTTTGCAGCGACAACTTTCCGCCAGTTTCGGTACAGCAAGGTGCTGACATCTTGAAGGATCTGAGGGACCACGCGAAGACGCTACAAGACGTGCAGCAGCTACCAGAGGTGACGAAAGAGTCCAGGCAGGTCATGGCGAAATCGAGTTTTGCGATTGCGAATGCGATGAAGGGACTTATGAAACTGTGATTTTTTTTTTGTCGGATTGATATGGTATTATACTACTGGGTTGGGCGTGTACGCTTCTGGCTGATGTTCGAACACTAGCAGGCGCGCTGGCCGCGTGTCGTACTATACCCCACGAATATTCGTGTTACCCATAGTTTGCGTTGCTGTCTATGATATACTCCTACACATGATTGCTACAACAGGATCGGATGCCAATAAAGATATCATAATACATCTCTACAGCCCATTAGTATTATTGAGCATTGACTGTACTTTCTGAGCGAGCTTTTCTGGATCTACGTTTTCTTGATAGATAAGATTCGAATCCTCTCCACTGGCCCGCAAGAGGGTTCCAAGGGAGTCCCAGAACTCGGCGAGATCGGGAAGACTGCCCACTGCACTTGCATTAGCAGGATCCTCCCCAATGGCTCGTAAAGCATCATCAAGTGGAGCCGAATCGATCAGGACATTGCCACTGTCAAGTGGTCCTGTCATTTCTACATCTGTTTCAGGTTCGGACAACGCATTGGAAGGCAGAAATGAGGATGACATGCTGCCTAAGATAGCATCAGAATCTGAGAACCACGTCGCGTCAGAGTCCGAGAACCATGGCCCACTCTCGCTGTCTGTGAACCAAGCGCAATCCGTCTCTGTGAACCAAGCGCTGTCCGAATTGGATCGTCCGGTCATTTCCCCAACACCGGTCGTCGGCACGGCCGTTCCTCCATCCTCTGGGCCTTTGACAGGAAAGGGGTCCGAGTCGGATAGCAGGTCATCCAACCCTTGCATGCCGGTGACCTTTATGGGGCTCGAAAACGGACTCGTAGGAGGAAGGGGCGAAGATGGTGGTAAGGGACTCGAGGGCATGCATCTTTCGTCGCTTTCCTCGTTGTTGATATCTTTCGTTGGATCCTTGCTTCCCTGCGAGATACTTCCGTGCCTATGATTTCCTCCCCCTCCATTGTGACACCGTTCACGTTCATCAGGACCGTGTACGTTGCCAACGTCATCCATAGAGTGCGAAGTCACGTCTAGTCCATCCAGCGCTTCATCCAGCTCGCGACTCACCATACCTTCGGCGAATTCTACCCGGTGTTTTACCCTGTTCGACTCCTTAGAGTTGATAATTCCCGGTTTCATTGCTCTTGATCGCGAAATAGAAATTGGTGCAGGACGCGCTGGAGTCCTTGCGGTCGTGGCTTCGCCCCGTCTGATTGGAGTTTGGGGAATTTGGGGAGGCCCAATAAATGTTCTGGTAGTGAGCCGAGCACTTGCAGAGTGAACGTGAGACGTTGGAGAACTGGAGCCTGACTCAGCCACAGGTTTGCGTGAAGTAGACCCCCCCAGTGATCCACACGGACCCCTTCCCGTTCCAGGGGTGCGCAAAGTCGAACGTGGTGTCCGGTGGGTTGGGGTCCGCGGCACCTGCACAATACTCCTCCGGGGAGTACGCATGACGTTGCGGTGGTGGATAGGTGACCTAGGAGTATGCATATAATGGGTGGCCACTGCAGGAGTGCTTGGAGTAAATAACGAACTACCACCAGTGCCAGGGGTGAACAAGTTTCCTGCGCCTGACGGCGTTTGGGGCGGATTCGTACCACTTGGAGGGGTGATGGTTTTTCTCCTTTTGCTAGACCCAACCTTCTCTGGGGTACGGTGAGCATTTGCATGTCTTTTCCGTGGAGGTGTGGCAGGAGGATGCGTATGTACGAGTGAGACGTGAGCTGTAGGTGGAGATGATGCAATGGGTACAATCACATCAGAAGCAAAGACCGGAAGGGAAGGTACATCTGCTTCTCTTGCAGTCACACTGAGCCGATTGGGGTAGCCATGCACTTGTCCTACAGAATGATGCGAACCATCGCTGTCATCAGATGACTCCCCAGACTGTGCCTCTTCTCTATTAAAAGTTGTAACAGTTGGCACCCTTGGTTTTCGCCTCCTTTGTCGAGCCTCCCGCTTGCGCTGCTCAACTTCTTTTGTTTTCCTTGCCTCTACTGCCTGTTGTCGCACTAGTGCTTCCTCTGATAGACGGGGAATTGTCGCAGTATTTGTACGCGCCCACGCGGGAAGGACAAATTTCTTCAGTGGGTTTTCAGTGGCCGTAACAGTTTTTGGCCTTTGAATCGGTGGTTTCCCAGCTTTTGTTGTCACTTCGAGATTGCTTGCAGGAAGGGGGGGCAGGGAAACGGTCGACAGTGCTGATGGTGAGGAAGCGGAATATGGCCTGCGAATCGCAGAAGGCACCTCGTGCGCGTTCTGGAGCAACGGGCCGCGGATTGGGGATGTCAGGTTCCCCTTTGCGGTCATGGCATTTTGACCGATGGAAGGTGATGTGTGAGTTTGTGAGTTCTGCGAGCCATCGGATTCTACAGAAGGAGCAAGCAAATTGGAACATAAGTCAGTGACAATTCATCCACAACCCACTAAGCTAAGAAAGGGCACAAGAATTCATAGTAGGAAAGTGAGGAAGTAACATGGTAGATCACAGATGTTAAGAACTGCTCTGTGTTGCCTACCTGTATTCCTCCTCGAGCTCGCTCGTCTTTTTGACCCATCTTGCCAGCGAGCCTCATACTCAGCCATGAATTCTCCAAGGGTACGTTTACGCAGGACTGTCGTTTCGACTGTTTCCCGCGGTGTTACCGAAGATGGAGATGAAGTAAACGGTTTGCGTATTGTGCTCATCATCGAAGGAAGTCGCTCAGACGGACATGAATCAGTGCGTTTGTGGCTCACAGGGCCAGTCCCCGGCGTGGAACCAGAGAATTCCCGCCCAGCTGAGACAGACGGGATTTGGACACGATTATAGTCGCTACGCGAGCGCTTGGTCGGAGAGGGTGACGTTGGTACATATCCTGTGTTGTAAGGCAAACATTTTTCTTCGTACCGTTTGGAGGGAACCCGCTTGGGTGTTGGTGTCTGAGGTTCATGTGTGGGAGAATGAGTCGGAGTAATTTCAGAAGGACGCGACGGGGAGGGTGGAGGTGTCTCTTGAGATGATGAAGGCGTGCTGGCAGGCATTGGTGACGGGCTAGTGTGCTGCGTGTTTGAAGGAGTCGACGTCTCTAACCCTTGAGCACTAGAACATGATGCAGTCGTAGAACTGGTACCTTGTTTGTGAAAGGCCGCGGTGTCTACGGTAGAAGAATCAAGTATGATGATGTCAGAGTCTCCGTCGTCCATTACGTCGATGCAGTCTTGCTGCTTAGGAGCGTCACTGCTACGGGGTTCGCATGCAGATGGTATAGATTGCAAGAGCTGTGGGTTGGCAGTGAGAAGTTGTGCTAGCGCCGTTAGCAGTGCTGTATTATGGGCTGGTGAGACAGCAGTTGAGGCTGCTGCCGCATTGGCGGAGGTGATTGCTGAAAGAAGTGTTAAGAGGGGGTTCTGTCCAGAGTTCTGATATTGTGGTTGCGGAAGGGGTTCTGGTTGAACTGAGGGCTGAGTTTGAGGCTGAGTTTGATGAGCGATAGTGTACGCATCATGATGGGTATATGGTGCAGGTGGGTGACGCGTTAACGGCGCGCAGATGAAAGGGGGCCTTGTTGGCTGAGGTTGTGGCCGCGAATATCGTGGTTTCGTCTGTTCTTTACCTTTCACATACGCCTCTGCTGTTGTCTCATGGCTAACTGGTGTTGGTACGTCGGGTCGCCCAGAACATGAACTAGCTTCTCGTTTCGACTTGGTCCGCGATTTAGAAGATGTAGAGCCCTCAGGGCGTCCACGTCCACGTCGAGGTGGACCAATATACAATTCTGGGAAATCGGCGGACTTTGTGAGAGTCTGCGGTTGTTGTTGCACTACCTGAGGAACAGATGTAGATGGGGTGACGAATGGCGCAGGGACGTAGTTCACAAAGGAGGACATTGCTGTCGGAATCTGCCCCCATGATTGTAAGGAATCGACTGGTACGACTCGCTGCACGCGCTTAGTCTGTTGACATTGAAATAGTACAAACGGTCAGTATAACATGTCATCACCGATTTTCTAGCCTATAATTGGCTTACAACGCACCTCTCGTAAAGAAAATACTACTTCGAGTGCTGTGAAACTAGGGAGAACAGTTCCTGTAACGTAGACAGCTGCAGATTCTGTCGATTCAAGAGCCCATGACATGAGTCCAAGAGCCACAGCTACTCCACGTAATGAGGATCCATTTGCAGCAACAGTAGAGGGTACGGGCTGGGTTTCCAGTGGATCCAGGACGTAGAGCGAGAAATCTCGTGAAGAATCCTGCAAAAGCTCAGGACTGGCAAAGCCAAAGTATCTTAGGTATTTATCCGAGTATCACAAAAAGGGCAACGTACCTCGAGTTGCATACTGTTGTAAGACAGCTCTTGAGGAGTACCCGGGCATAACGTGTTTGGGGCTGCTCTCCCTCGTTTTGGTCCTGGGGACACTGTATTACTGGCACTGGTTCTTGGGTCTTGGCGAGGATGTATTGCAATGAGCCATTGATAGTGTACAATACGCGAACTAGAACAGAATTTTAGTGTGATTTGGCTGAAAGAACCGTTGCTCACGGAGAAGCTTTTGCGTTGGTCCCGTTGTTGTCATCGTCGGTGTTGATGACCATGATGCATGATGTGTGGTATGTGTGGGCGTGACTCACGCGTTACGTCACATACACGTGACACGGTGTCACACGTCATTTGGTTACAGGTCATCAGTACTCCAACTATGATCGCCCATGTTGGATCGACTTTATATTGGGGAGCAACCGACTTTTTAAAGCTACGACTGTACGACATCGGAGCGCGATTCACAGCTCACTCAGAACTTTTGTCCGGGCCCTGCTCCTTTCTTCCCACTCTTCCAAAGCGATCTTGGCTTCTTGGCACAAAATATCGTACGCACACCGAATGTGGTCCTCTGATGTTCGCTCCGCACCAACTGCCATCCGGATGCAAAATATCCCATTCAAATCTGTCTGAGTGAGCGCGATATCGCTCCTCGCTGATATCCGTCCATAAAATATCTTGTTGAGTTCATTCAACCTCGCAAGAGGAAGGGATTTCGCAAATGGGGGTTCCAGTCGGAAGACACTCAGTGCAAGGCTAGGTGGTGTGACTAGCGCAAAGTCAGTGGATCCATGAATAAGCGAAACGAACAAGTTGCTGTGCTTGATGGTCTGTGTGGAATCGCTAATGGGGAAGAATATCTCATTGTAATGAGTATCTCCTCACCTGCCGAATATGTCGCTGAAAGCCTTCGACCCCGTATGATCGCATCATGAACCACAATTTCAGTGATCTGAATTTCCGTCCAAGTCCAAGCTGCCAGTTTCGGTAGTCCTGCACGGTACCTCCGGGCATTTATCAAATCAAGGGCCACAGGAGATGGAAAGCAACGTACCAGCGTCCCCATGTTCTGTGCGTAAATACTCCGGTGTAATATCCAGGGCATTCGTCAAATTCCTTCGGTCTCTAACCCAGAATCCAGAACAGTCAAAATTAACGAGTCCCCACTGTGGCCCAGTTTCCATAATTTTGATTGGTACATAGCCGAAAATATGATCGCACTTTGTGGAAATTCGTGCAGAACGAATCGCCATATTTGTTGATGCTTTCGAGGAGACATAATCCACGATATTCAGGGCACGCCATTGCCATTCCTGCCCATGCAGCGTCGACGTGTAGCCATATCGAGGGGTGAGTTGCAACTGGAGTGGTTTGTGTAAGCATTCTGCATGTCACAGACTGATGGACGTACGGATCGGCCCTAGTTCATCGAGGCGATCAATGGCACCGGAGGAGGTCGTCCCGACAGTTCCAACTGCAAAACCAAGGTTAAGGGTACATTGAAGTTGCCTTGCTGACATATCGTACTCAAAATAAATGGATGTAGGCCAGCACCTTTGTCCTCCTCGAGTGCCTGGTGGAGTGTACATCCTCGAAGAGCAAAATTATCTTCAGAAGCTGCACCCAAAACCCGAACTTTCAAACCAAGCACTACACCAGTTTTTTCCCCCAAAGAGTGAGTCTGCGTCGTGGTGTATATCAAGAGCTTCTCTGTGGGAATGTCTGGGTTTTGTTGCATGTAACGAGACCTCGCCGCAACAGTAGCAACAAGAGCAGAGTCTGACGCAGTGGTCTTGTACAACATACCTCAGCTCACATCAGGCAAAAAAAAAGAAATGGATTCACCTGGATGACTCCTCCTCCGATTTTTGAGGTGTTATAAAAGATTTGGTCCAAACCAAACATCTTCGCCGCCCAGTCCATAACAACTGCCTCTAGCTCCGTACATGCTGGGCTAGCAGACCACTGAAAGAAAACAGAGACATCAAGCACGAGAAACAGAATCGATTGGGAAGACATTACATTGAAGCCGGGATTAGGGACACTGCTGGCGTACAGATCACCAAGGATGGCCCCGAAATTACTTCCAGCAGGAAAATACGCAAAGAATGATGGATGCTGCCAATGCACGAGGCCTCTCGCGTAAAGTCATTGACTATCTCGACATAGTAGGGAAACCACGATCATGCGTACCAGGCATAATATATTTGTGATAGTCCTGTACAATCAAACCAATATCTTGGCCCACGTCAGGTGCTTCCGCTATAAGGAGGGTATGAATTAGAATGCACCAAAAGAAGCATCCCGACCCACTTGGAAGAGCCCTCCTGAGATACCCCGGCTCAACTTGAGAAGCTACTGGTCTCTCGTGGAGAGTGGAATAGTATTCACATATTTGATCTATGGCCTGGTAACCTGCGCGCCGAAACCTGTAGAAGTCAGGTAAGGACCTCAGACGATCTGCCCTTTGACTCACCGTTCGATGTCCATACCAATCAGATGATAGGTGGGGAAATACTCAATGAGTGAGGTGGGCGGGTGTCATCAATTGCTGGCTTAGCAAGATCTTATCATCTGATGATTGGATCAGCCCCAGTAAGTACGTGAGTGTTATCAAAGTATGGATACACCTATAGGGCTACGTGCTGGCATGCAAGAAAGGCATATTACTCCAAATGCCGCCTATTGGCAGAAATCTTGCGTTCCATTTAGCAAAAAATTCGATAGAGTAAGGTGGTGGGGCAGCACAGTAGTACTCAGATGTAAGGCATTCAAAATCAGACTAGTTCGAGATTTTGATGAGCGTGGATCTTTCGTGCCACATCAATCAATGCAGAAATTGAACGAGCAGCAGCGCCGGGAGTTTGCAATTGGACCGAATCCACCATTCGACTTCACAAGTGTAGGAATGCAAATGATTATTATCCTGGTCTATCGCGCAGTATCAATGAACAATCATGGGGAGCTTAGTCAGTGGATCAAATGGCGCAAACTGCCAACAGCTGAAAGAAAGGTGTCAGATAATGATGGGCAGCCCCTGAAACACGAAATACGTACTCTTCGTGTGCCTTCAAAAGGGCTGGAAGGGCCTCGATCCCTTCGTTGCGGATTGGTGGCCAGTAAGACGACGTACTGGGGTCGTGGTGTGATATCACGAATCTATTGGAAATGATCGTAAGTGCCTTAATATCAGGATATACCAAAAGAGCGCACGGCAGTAGGAAAGAAATGTCACTGTTTGAAGCAAACCATTCGACATTAGCTACAGAGCAAATTAAGATGTAAGCATAACGGTGCTTTGAACACCGCACTATGTATCCTTTGGCGAAGATCTGCATCCGAAATTGCCGCAGATAGGCGGTCAAATGAGAGGTAATTGATCTGGGGTGCGTTATTGATGTCATGATAAAGGTCAGTTACTAGGTAGCAATGACCCACCTGAGCATGCATGCAGGCTACCATAATGTGAGTGAAAGACAGATGCTCTCGCAACACGTCAGCTGAGTACGAGTTTGGATACTGTATGTGATGGTGTTAGGTACGACAGTGGCAAATGTCCATCCATCTATTAGTATACCTTCATCCATTTGGCGAGAGTATCTCCAAGAGTAGTGAGTGCTTCAATAACACGATCGGCGTCGGGGTAACAATTAGGCCCTAGGACCTCCACCAGTGATTGTCCTTCACTACAGGTGGTAAAGAATAAACGGTCGCCTGAAATTGTCAGATAGGTGACCCAGAATGCACAGACACTACCCCATACCTTCCATGTGGACCCGCAAAAGCTCTATTGCAGATCTTGTGTAGTGTACGAAATGCTGTATTCTGGAATCGTGTGGTGGAAGTTGAAGCGATGTTGCATATAGATGATTGAGTGCTCGTATGAAAGCATTCTACGATCAGGAAAGATCAGACTGGATCATCACCAAATGACAGTGCACTTACTTTCATAAAAGCCATCAAGCAGGGCAACGCCTCCCTGGAACTTTTCGTGCTTTAGTATTTATATGTACAGTTTTGGGGGAGCAATTGGACACACTCTGCTGCATTGATGTCGAATGCAAGGGTAGGTAGCAATGGAAGGGGGTACGAGCACTCAGCGTCAATAGCTGTACTGGACATAGTTGAGGAGTAGTAAGTAGTCAAGAGGTATGGTCCCTCACCATCATCAGTGTTCTTTATACCCTGCAGACAAAGGACTCCACGGTTGGAATGATGTGGCACAGTACACTCAATTTAATTTTTGGCCTCCAGAATTATTATTTAATTTACAGTAATGTTTTTTCGCGACGGACCATCACGTGGTGTAAACGCGTCTGATATTAGGTCACGTGGTGCGAATCAAGCACGCCATCGCACGCCATCCTTGGCCGTAGCACGCCACTTGAGACGCAATATAAGAATCGGAGTGAACAAGTTGTATTCCTCTTTCTACTCCATCCACGGGATGTCATCGTCGACCACGCAAATGCTTGACATCAATTGGACTTACATTGTTGGCGGCACCCGTGATCGTCTTCGCACGCAAGTCTTCTTTTCTGTTGACCCCCTAATAGGCACTACAGTTATGGCGGTAGGTCTACTTTTTTGTGCTGATTTGTGCAGGCAGCCACCAAGAGGCCAAGATACAAGCAATGCATCACTTCCCTCTTACGCCTATCACGTCTCAACCTCTTCGGCTCATACCCATCGGCTTGTCTTCCCGACTAGAAATTCCCAGTATTCGACGCGTCGCACGCTTATGACCTTGGCATGGGAAAAGGTACTTAGATGGGGCAAAGCATTCATACCCTTACTGGCAACACCTCGTTATTGATGCTGCCCATGCTATGCATTTACGTGGATGCTATCGGACCTTGACGCCCTAGCTCCATTCGAGCAGAATTCAATCGCCAAGAAAGTCGTTCCCCGTTCAAATGGCATTTGGAGCCCTACTTCGTTTCGTTCTATTTCGGACCGGTTCCGAGTATCTACGACACCACCCTCATCGGTGCGCCAGTACACGAACCGCAATTGTGACTTCACGAGCCTGTGTATCATGTGCACAGGCTCGTGAACTTGCGCTGCTGTTTGTGTGGTGGGCGGATGTGAATCAGTTGGAACATCAATGACACTTATCTCCGTTCTTGGTTGTCGAACAGTGGGACGCCTGTGTGGTCATGACGGTAACTCGGTTTTGTTTGTTCCTGTCTTTTGTTTGTTGTACCAGTCCCCATATAAAATTTCGTGCATTCTCCCTGTCATCCTCAGGCTTTATGAGATCCGCTACTCCAATGTCTTCCCACTCAAGTGCGAGTTCTCGCTCTTCCAGCTGTGTTCGATCGAATTCAACTACTCCTAGTACCCCGCTGTCTGAATTCCAACCTACTTTCTTCCTCCTTGCGCCGAGTCTCATTGACGGTCCCCATCTGAAGTCCTTTGTGTCGACCCTCGCCAAGGGCTCTGACAGCAAGATTCTCCTATCTATTCAGCATAAACCCAATATTCCAGATGCTAGAGCACTGTTGCAACCATTACTCATTTCACTTCGGGATGCGATACTCGCTGTTCAAACTGGGTGTACACGCTTCGTCACAGTTCCTACAGGTAACTTGTTCCAAATCCCTTGCTATGCGTTGTTGATTACCCGACTCCCAAGGAATTTGTGAAGTCGACGCGTTGTCACTGGATGACTTTGTCTCTTTGCACGACGGCAAATCTAAGCCAGTAAGCAGTAGTTCGGTTCTCGTTACATGATCCGACACCATTCTTGAACTTGTTTCACAGTTGACGGCTGAACAAGCATTAGACACTTTTTCGGACAATGGTCTTCGCTCCATTTACTCTGTCCGCTCAGCGAATGGTGACCTCACACTGCATTGTCTCGAATATCCACAAGTTTCTTTTCCTCCTCTCCTCCCGCCCACTTCTTCCTACTCACCTTTCGGCGTGCCCACTATCGACGAGTGGCACAACCTATGGGCTGCCTGGGATCTTGTCACTCTTGACATGATTCCGAAGGAGATGTTACACGAGAAACCTATCGACCTGAGGCATAAGTGTCTCTTTTATATTGGGCATATCCCCACGTACGTCCAGGTCCTTCTTGCCAAAACATTACGCTGATTTCCACACTCCTAGATTCTTGGATATGCTGATGTCAGCGGCTTTGAAAGAACCCAATACTGAGCCAAAGAACTTCACGCTTATCTTTGAGGTAAATAGCTTCGCCCTTTCATTGATGTCATATTAACTTTTCTCAGCGGGGTATCGATCCCCATGTTGATGACCCTGATCATTGCCATGTACGTTTTCCTTTCCGTCCTTGTGGACGCCTCTGACTTGACACTGCAGAGGCACTCTGAGGTACCAGAGAAAGACGAAGACTGGCCAATACTTAGCTCGATCCTCGTCTTTCGCGATCGAGTTCGAGCTCGACTTTTGAAGCTCTATGGCGACTTGCAGTCGGGCAAACGAACACTCAACCGCCACATTGCACGTATGTTGGTCCTGACCCATGAACACGAAAGTTGGCATGTCGAGGTCAGTAACACTGCCTATGCGACAACCTTTCAGAGGCTGATGTCCCGATCAGACGCTGCTGTATATGCTCATTCAAAGGGCTGGAACCGGCACGCTCCCTCCCCCTGGGTTTACTATTCCTCCTTGGCAGGCACTTGCGGAGCAATGGAACGCTGGCCTCTCCCCTACTACCCCAACCGTTACCCTTGGTCCCGCAACGGTGACCATGGGACATAATGATTGTGAAGGGGATGATTTCACCCCAGGCATCGCAGGAGCCGTTGGCGGTCATGCGTTTGGATGGGACAACGAGAGCCCAGCGCGTGTGGTCGAAGTGAAACCGGTCAAGATGGAGTGGCGACCAGTTACCAACGCAGAT